>Ga0209370_1000448_pt1 | contig 56871 bp, 49 predicted proteins | sample AgamicAtPrz_FD_187164 | JGI IMG/M metagenome (GOLD analysis project Ga0209370, IMG submission 187164) | Agave microbial communities from Guanajuato, Mexico - At.P.rz (SPAdes) (version 2) | ecosystem: Host-associated > Plants > Phyllosphere > Phylloplane/Leaf | place: Guanajuato, Mexico...
CCAGCGCGGTGACGCGCTTGATCACCTGGCCGGTCAGGTCCTGATAGTCCTGGGCCAGCAGAATGTCGTTGAGGTGGCCGGCGACCTTGCGGTTACCTTCGGCGCTGTGCGTCAGGAAACTGTCAACGCGTTTCACCAGGTCACGGAACTCCGGCGCAGCGACCTCGCGACGCATGAAGCGTTGCCAGTCGCTGCTCAGGGCCGTGGCCTCGCTGGCCAGGTCGTTGAGCACAGGGGTGCTTTCCTCGACCAGGTCCATGGTGCGGTTGGCCGCGCCCTCGGTAAGCCTGACCACATAGGACAGGCGCTCGGTGGCGTCGGTTATCTGCGACACCTCCTCGGCCTGCGGCATGGTCGGGTCGATCTGGAAACTGACGATGGCGCTGTGCAGCTCGCGGGTCAGCTTGCCGACTTCCTGGTACAGGCCGCGGTCGCGGGTCTGGTTCAGTTCGTGGATCAGCTGTACCGCCTCGCCGAAACGGCCGTGCTCGAGGCTCGCGACCAATTCCTGGGCATGCTTCTTCAGGGTCGATTCGAACTCGCCCAAAGACGTTTGTGATGAATCCATGGCGCCCCCCTGACGTGACTCAGCCGTTGACGCGTTCGAAGATCTTCTCGATCTTTTCTTTGAGAACCTGGGCGGTGAACGGCTTGACCACATAGCCATTGACGCCGGCCTGGGCCGCTTCAATGATCTGGTCGCGCTTGGCCTCGGCGGTCACCATCAGTACCGGCATGGCTTTCAGCTTGTCGCTGGCACGGACTTTACGCAGCAGGTCGATGCCGGACATGCCGGGCATGTTCCAGTCGGTTACCAGGAAGTCGTAATGGCCGTTTTCCAGCATCGGCAGCGCCGTGGTGCCGTCATCGGCTTCTTCGGTGTTGGTGAAGCCCAGATCACGCAACAGGTTCTTGATGATCCGCCGCATCGTCGAAAAGTCGTCAACGATGAGGATTTTCATGTCTTTGTTCAAGTAGACCTCCAAGCAGTCTCAAACGCGCCCGGCTGCGAGCGCGCATTCAATCAAATCGGTGCAACATGGAAAACGCACGTGGAAAACGACTGCAACGACACCGGGTTCAACGCGCCCGCCATTCCCCCAGGCGGCTGCGCAGGCGCGCGGCACACTGGCTGTGCAACTGGCTGACCCGCGACTCGCTGACCCCAAGTACCTCACCGATTTCCTTGAGGTTCAGCTCTTCGTCGTAGTACAGCGCCAGCACCAGGCGCTCACGCTCCGGCAGGTTGGCGATGGCCTCGGTCAGGGCAGCCTGGAAGCGCTCGTCCTCCAGGCCACGCGCAGGCTCGACATGGCCACTGGCGCCATCTTCATGCAGCCCTTCGTGCTCGCCGTCCTGCAACAGGTCGTCAAAGCTGAACAGGCGGCTGCCCAAGGTGTCGTTCAAGATCCCGTAGTAATCATCGAGACTCAACTGGAGTTCGGCAGCAACTTCATGATCTTTAGCGTCACGCCCGGTTCTGGCCTCCACCGCACGCATCGCGTCGCTGACCATGCGCGTGTTGCGGTGCACCGAACGCGGTGCCCAGTCACCCTTGCGCACCTCGTCGAGCATGGCCCCGCGAATACGGATGCCGGCGTAGGTCTCGAAGCTGGCGCCCTTGCTGGCGTCGTACTTGTTGGCCACTTCGAGCAGGCCAATCATGCCAGCCTGGATCAGGTCCTCGACCTGCACATTGGCCGGCAAACGCGCCAACAGGTGGTAGGCGATGCGCTTGACCAGCGGGGCGTAGCGCTCGATCAGCTCGTACTGGGCGTCTTTCGATGCTCGGCTGTACATCTTGAAACCACTCGCATTCATAACACGGGTCCCGCGCTGGTGGGCTGTACCAGGCGCTCGACAAAGAATTCCAGGTGACCGCGCGGGTTGGCCGGCAGCGGCCAGCTGTCAACCTTCTGCGCAATCGCCTTGAATGCCAGGGCGCACTTGGAGCGAGGGAAGGCTTCGTAGACGGCGCGCTGCTTCTGCACGGCCTTGCGCACGCATTCGTCATACGGCACGGCGCCCACGTACTGCAGGGCGACATCGAGGAAGCGGTCGGTGACCTTGGTCAGCTTGGCGAACAGGTTGCGCCCTTCCTGCGGGCTCTGCGCCATGTTTGCCAGCACCCGGAAGCGGTTCATGCCGTAGTCGCGGTTGAGCAGCTTGATCAGGGCGTAGGCATCGGTGATGGAGGTGGGTTCGTCGCAGACCACCAGCAGCACTTCCTGGGCGGCGCGGACGAAGCTGACTACTGAGTCACCGATACCGGCAGCGGTGTCGATGACCAGCACGTCGAGGTTGTCGCCAATTTCGCTGAAGGCCTGGATTAGCCCGGCATGCTGGGCCGGCGCCAGGTGCACCATGCTCTGCGTGCCCGAGGCCGCCGGCACGATGCGCACGCCGCCAGGGCCCTGCAGCATCACGTCGCGCAGCTCGCAGCGCCCTTCGATGACATCGGCCAGGGTCCGCTTGGGGGTGAGGCCAAGCAGCACGTCGACGTTGGCCAGGCCCAGGTCGGCGTCAAGCAGCATGACCCTGCGGCCCAGCTCGGCCAGCGCCAGGGACAGGTTCACTGAAACGTTAGTCTTGCCGACGCCACCTTTGCCACCGGTCACGGCGATCACCTGTACGGGATGCATGCTACCCATGTCTGTTATTTACCTTGTCTCGCTGGGACCCAGGCCACACGTGGGGCAATTCTGCGTACCCCTTGGCATAGCTACCTTGCACACGCTTCATCATCAACCCGCTCGCCGTGGGTTGTGATAGAGATCAGCGAACATTTCGGCCATCGCCTCTTCGCTGGGCTCGTCCTGCTGCTGCACATTGACCGCGCGACTGACCAACTGGTGCCCGCGCGGCAGGTGCAGGTCGTCAGGAATGCGCGGCCCATCGGTCAGGTAGGCCACTGGCAGTTCATGACTGATGGCAAGGCTCAAGACGTCACCCAGGCTTGCCGTTTCATCGAGTTTGGTCAGGATGCAGCCGGCCAGGCCACAGCGCTTGTAGCTGTGGTAGGCGGCGGTCAGCACCTGCTTCTGGCTGGTGGTGGCCAGGACCAGGTAGTTCTTCGCGGCGATGCCGCGCCCGGCCAGGGTTTCCAGTTGCATGCGCAGGGCCGGGTCGCTGGCCTGCAGGCCGGCGGTATCGATCAGCACCACGCGCTTGCGCAGCAGCGGCTCCAGCGCCGCAGCCAGCGACTGGCCCGGGTCAACGTAGGTCACCGGCACGTTGAGGATGCGGCCCAGCGTCTTGAGCTGCTCCTGCGCACCGATGCGGAAGCTGTCCATGCTCACCAAGGCCAGGTTCTGCGCGCCGTACTTGAGCACGTAACGGGCGGCCAGCTTGGCCAGGGTGGTGGTCTTGCCCATGCCGGCCGGGCCGACCATGGCGATCACCCCGCCCTCTTCGATCGGCTCGATCTCGGGGATTTCGATCATGCGCGCCAGGTGTGCCAGCAGCATGCGCCAGGCCTGGCGTGGCTCATCGATGCCCGCGGTCAGCTCCAGCAGTTCGCGGGCGATCGGGCCGGACAGGCCGATGCGCTGCAGGCGGCGCCAGACGGTGGCCTGCTGCGGCTTGCTGCCCTGCAGCTGGTTCCAGGCCAACGAGCCGAGCTGCACTTCCAGCAGCTCGCGCAGGCCGGACAACTCGGAGCGCATGGCATCGACCAGGCGCGCATCGACCGGCGCCGCAGCCGGGGCTGCAGCAGCGGGCTCGGGGGCGTCGACGTGCGGTTCGATCAACGGTTCGGCAGCAGTCAGCGACTGCCCGGCGAACAATTGGCGGTTGTTGTCGCTGCTGTCCGGGCGCGGGTCGAGTTCGGCGCGGGCCGTGGCGATGCGCGTATGGGTCTTGCGCAGCTCTTCTTCCAGTTCGGCATTCGGCACACGCGGGGCCAGGGCGGACAGCTTGTAGTCCAGCGCAGCCGTCAGCTCGACACCCCCGGCGATGCGGCGGTTGCCAATGATGGCCGCGTCAGCGCCCAGCTCATCGCGGACCAGCTTCATGGCCTGACGCATATCGGCGGCGAAAAATCGCTTAACTTGCATTATCCACTACCTCAGCCGTTAGGGCCCACGGTGGCAACGATGGTGACTTGCTTGTTGTCCGGTATTTCCTGATACGCCAACACATGCAAATTCGGTACGGCCAGGCGACCGAAACGCGACAGCATGGCGCGGATCGGGCCGGCAACCAGGAGGATGGCCGGCTGGCCCTGCATTTCCTGGCGCTGGGCCGCTTCGATCAACGAACGCTGCAGCTTCTCGGCCATGCTCGGCTCCAGAAGAACACCGTCTTCCTGACCTTGCCCGGCCCTTTGCAGACTATTGAGCAAGATCTGTTCCAACCTTGGCTCCAGGGTAATCACTGGCAGCTCCGACTCAATGCCGACAATGCTTTGCACGATGGCGCGACACAATCCGACGCGCACTGCTGCCACCAGCGCGGCGGTATCTTGACTCTTGCTGGCGTTGTTCGCGATCGCCTCGGCAATACTGCGAATATCGCGCACCGGCACCTGCTCCGACAACAATGCCTGCAGCACCTTGAGCAGGCCCGACAAGGAAATGACACCCGGCACCAGCTCTTCTGCAAGTTTAGGCGATGCCTTGGCCAGCACCTGCAGCAATTGCTGGACCTCTTCGTGGCCGATCAGTTCGTGGCAGTGCTTCTGCAGGATCTGGTTGAGGTGGGTGGCCACCACGGTACTGGCGTCGACCACGGTGTAGCCCAGCGACTGCGCCTGGGCGCGCTGGCCGACGTCGATCCACACCGCTTCCAGGCCAAACGCCGGGTCGCGCGCGGCAATCCCGTTGAGGGTGCCGAACACCTGCCCCGGGTTGATGGCCAGTTCGCGGTCCGGGTAGATCTCCGCCTCGGCCAGGATCACCCCCATCAGGGTCAGGCGATAGGCGCTGGGCTGCAGGTCGAGGTTGTCACGGATGTGCACGGTCGGCATGAGGAAGCCGAGGTCTTGCGAGAGCTTCTTGCGCACCCCCTTGATCCGCGCCAGCAACTGGCCACCCTGGTTGCGGTCGACCAGCGGGATCAGCCGGTAGCCGACCTCCAGGCCGATCATGTCGATGGGCGTGACGTCGTCCCAGCCCAGCTCCTTGGTCTCCAGCGCGCGCTGCGGCGAAGGCAGCAGGTCCTGCTGGCGCTGCGCCTCTCGTTGCGCCTCGAGCTTGGCCTTCTGCTGCTTCTTCCATACCAGGTAGGCGCCGCCGCCGGCCAGCAGGCCAAGGCTGAGGAAGGCGATATGCGGCATGCCCGGCACCAGGCCCATGACGACCATCAGCGCGCCGGACACTGCCAGGGCCTTGGGCGAATCGAACATCTGCCGGTTGATCAGCTTGCCCATGTCCTCGGAACCCGAGGCGCGGGTGACCATGATCGCGGCGGCGGTGGACAACAGCAGCGAAGGCAACTGCGCCACCAAACCGTCACCGATGGTCAGCAAGGCGTACACCTTGCCGGCATCGCCGAAGCTCATGCCGTGCTGCAGCATGCCGATCAGCATGCCGCCGATCAGGTTGATGAACAGGATCAGCAGGCCGGCGATGGCATCACCGCGGACGAACTTGCTGGCACCGTCCATCGAACCGTAGAACTCGGCTTCCTGCGCCACTTCGGCACGGCGGTGCTTGGCCTGGGCCTGGTCGATCAGGCCGGCGTTGAGGTCGGCGTCGATCGCCATCTGCTTGCCGGGCATGGCATCCAGGGTGAACCGCGCGCTCACTTCCGAGATTCGCCCGGCGCCCTTGGTCACCACCACGAAGTTGATGATCATGAGGATGGCGAACACCACGGCACCGACCACGTAGTTACCGCCGATCACCACCTCGCCGAAGGCCTGGATCACCTTGCCGGCAGCGCCGTGGCCTTCCTGGCCATGCAGCATTACCACACGGGTGGAGGCCACGTTCAGGGCCAGGCGCAACAGCGTGGCCACCAGCAGGATGGTGGGGAACGCGGCGAAATCGAGCGGGCGCAGGGCGTATACGCACACCAGCAGCACCACGATCGACAGGGCGATGTTGAACGTGAAGAACACGTCGAGCAGGAACGGTGGTATCGGCAACATCATCATTGCCAACATGACCAGCAACAACAGCGGCACACCCAGGTTGCCCCGACCGAGGCCGGCCAGGTTGTGACGGGCGTTGCTGATTAACTGAGTGCGATCCACCACGAGTCCTCTTGATGCAAAACTTTGACGCCCCGGGGGCGCCTGGGCGTGGCTTTGCAAGAAGCTTTCCAACTTTGTCCGGATTGAGGGATTTAGCGGCAGCGAGACCGAGCGCCGCGCGGGCGGCGCTCGCTCTCACCGGCGCCAAATGCTCACCTGTCAGCTGTCACGCCGCAGGTCCGGTGGAATCGGCAGATCTTCCTTCAACGGCTCTGGCCGCTTACCCTTGCCAACCCGGTACTGACGAATCTGGAACACATAGGCCAGTACCTGCGCCACCGCCAGGTACAAGCCGGCAGGAATTTCCTGCTCCAGCTCGGTGGAGTAATAGATCGCCCGCGCCAAAGCCGGCGACTCAAGAATCTGAACCTTGTGCTCCACGCCAATTTCGCGAATCTTCAAGGCAATGAAATCGGTACCCTTGGCCAGCAGCAACGGCGCCGCCCCACCCTTCTCCGGGTCATACTGCAAGGCCACCGCATAGTGCGTCGGGTTGGTGATGATCACGTCGGCCTGCGGCACCGCTGCCATCATCCGCCGCTGCGAAGCTTCCCGCTGCAGCTGGCGGATCCGCTGCTTGACCTCGGGCTTGCCTTCGCTGTCCTTGTACTCGTCCTTGACTTCCTGCTTGGTCATCTTCAGCTTGTTGTGCGCCTGCCACAGCTGGTACGGCACGTCCGCCGCGGCAATCAGCAGCAACCCGGCCGCCATCCACAACGCGCTCCAGCCCACCACCTGCAGGCTGTGGATGATCGCCTGCTCCAGCGGCTCGTTGGCAATCGCCAGCAAAGCCTGGCGGTCGTTCATCAACACCACCACCGCAATCACCAGGATCACGAAGAACTTGGCCAGCGCCTTGATCAGCTCGGTCAAGGCATTCATCGACAACATCCGCTTGATCCCCGCCAGCGGGTTCATGCGACTGAACTTAGGTTGCAACAGGCTGCCGGAAAACAGGAAGCCGCTCAGGGCGATAGGCGCCACGAACGAGATCACGAACAGCAGGATCAGCACCGGCTGCGTCGCCCACAGCGCCATCTTGCCCGAGGTCAGCAGCAGCGCGGTCATGGCCCGCTCGTCGACGATGGCGTCGCGGCTCAGGCTGAAGTTCATGCGCATGATCGCCAGCAGCGTTTCCGCCATGTAGCCACCGAATGCCAGCAGGCCACCGGCGCCAGCCAGGGTCACCGCCACCGTGTTCAGTTCCTTGGAGCGCGCTACTTCGCCTTTCTCGCGGGCATCGCGCTTGCGCTTGTCGGTGGGGTCTTCTGTCTTGTCCTGACCGCTCTCGCTTTCCGCCATGTTCAGCGCGCCCTTGCCAGTTCACGCAGCCATTGCAGCGCTTCGCTGGCCAATGCCTGGTAGTGGGACAGGATATCGGCCAGGCCGATCCAGAAAATGCCCATGCCAAGCACCAGGGTCAGCGGGAAACCGATGGAAAAGATGTTCAATTGCGGCGCCGCACGGGTCATCACGCCAAAGGCGATGTTCACCACCAGCAACGCCGCGATCACCGGCAGGATCAACAGCAGCCCGGCGCCGAACACCCACCCCAGGCGCCCGGCCATTTCCCAGAACTGGTTGACCGCCAGCGCGCTGCCCACCGGCAAGGTGGTGAAGCTTTCGGTCAGCACTTCGAACACTACCAGGTGGCCGTTCATCAACAGGAACAGCACGCTCACCAGCATGGTCATGAACTGGCTGATGACCGCGACGTTGACACCATTGGCCGGGTCGACCATCGACGCGAAGGCCATGCCCATCTGCACCGCCACCACCTGGCCGGCGATCACGAACGCCTGGAACAGCAGCTGCAGGGCGAAGCCGAACAGCGTCCCGACAATGATCTGCTCGGCGCACAACAGCAGGCCTCGCAGGCTCAATGGGTCGAATTCGGGCAGCGGCGGCAGCGCCGGAACGATCACCACGGTAATCGCCAGCGCCACATACAGGCGCACCCGCGCCGGCAGCATGCGGGTACCGAGAATGGGCATGGTCATCAGCACCGCAGTCACCCTGAACAACGGCAGGATGAAGGTGGCGACCCAGGTGCCGATCTGCGTGTCGGTCAGCTCCAGCATCGTTGCCTCAACCGATCAGGTGCGGGATGTTGGTGTACAGGCCGGTGATGTACTCCATGAACTTCTGCACCAGCCACGGCCCGGCGATGATCAGCGTGACCAGCATCACCAGCAGGCGCGGCAGAAAGCTCAGGGTCTGTTCGTTGATCTGCGTGGCGGCCTGGAACATCGCCACCAGCAGGCCCACCAGCAGGCTCGGCACCACCAGCACGGCCACCATCAGGGTGGTCAGCCACAAGGCATCGCGAAACAGGTCGACAGCTACTTCCGGGGTCATCGGTGGCTCTCCTTGACGGCGTCAGACGCCGCCGAAACTGCTGGCCAGGGTGCCCATGATCAGCGCCCAGCCATCGACCAGGACGAACAGCATGATCTTGAACGGCAACGAAATGATCAGCGGCGACAGCATCATCATGCCCATGGCCATCAGCACACTGGCCACCACCATGTCGATGATCAGGAACGGGATGAAGATCATGAAACCGATCTGGAACGCGGTCTTCAGCTCGGAGGTGACGAACGCCGGCACCAGGATGGTCAGCGGGACCTGGTCCGGGCCGGCAATGTCGGTGCGCTTGGACAGGCGCATGAACAGGTCGAGGTCGCTTTGCCGGGTTTGCGCCAGCATGAAGTCCTTGAGCGGCCCCTGGGCTTTGTCGATGGCCTGCTGGGCGGTCATCTGTTCCTTCAGGTATGGCTGCAGCGCGTCCTGGTTCACCCGGTCGAACACCGGCGCCATGATGAACATGGTGAGGAACAGCGCCATGCCGGTGAGCAGCTGGTTCGACGGCGTCTGCTGCAGGCCAAGGGCCTGGCGCAGGATCGAGAACACGATGATGATGCGGGTGAAGCTGGTCATCAGGATGACGAACGCGGGAATGAAGCTGAGCGCCGTCATGATCAGCAGGATCTGCAGGCTGACCGAATACTCCTGCTGCCCGTCCGCCGTATTGGACAGGGTAATGGCCGGGATCGACAGCGGGTCGGCGGCCAGGGCCAGCGGCGCCGCCAGCAGCAGCGCCAGAATCAACAACAAACGCAGCGCGCCGCTCATCACTTCTTGTCCTTAGGGTCCTTGCCCATCAGCTCCATCAGCCGCTGGGCGAACTCCGGCGTCGCCTGACGGGCGCTTTCCGGTACTTCCACGGGCTCGGCCAGTACATGCAGGGCCTCGATGCTGCCCGGGGTATGGCCGATCAGGATCTGCGCCTTGCCCACCTGCACCAGCAGCAGGCGGTCACGCGGGCCGATGGCCCGGCTGCCGACGATCTCGATCACCTGCCCGCCCTTCACGGCGCTCCCCTGCATGCGTCGCAGCAGCCAGGCCAGGAAGAAAATCAGGCCGACCACCAGCAGCAGGCCGAAGACCATCTGCGCCAGCTGCCCGCCCAGGCTGCCAGGCGCAGCCGCAGGCGTTGCCGTCGGCGTGGCCGCGGCCAGGCCGGCCTGGCTGGCAAGCAACGTGGCGAACGCCAGGATTGCGCGCATCGTGCCCTTCACTCAGCGCAGCTTCTTGATACGTTCGCTGGGGCTGATCACGTCGGTCAGGCGGATGCCGAACTTCTCGTTGACCACCACCACTTCGCCATGGGCGATCAGCGTGCCGTTGACCAGGACATCGAGCGGCTCACCGGCCAGGCGATCAAGCTCGATGACCGAACCCTGGTTGAGCTGCAGCAGGTTGCGGATATTGATCTCGGTGCTGCCCACTTCCATGGAAATGTTCACCGGGATGTCCAGGATCACGTCCAGGTTCGGGCCTTCCAGGCTGACGTTCTCGCTCGGCTTCGGCGAGCTGGCGAATTCTTCCATCGGCAAGCGGCCCGGCCCGCCAGCGCTGCTACCGGTGTCGCCACCCAGCAGTGCATCGATGTCGGCCTGGCCGGCGGCACCGGTTTCCTCCAGTGCCGCAGCCCATTCATCGGCCAGCGCCTGGTCCTCTGGGGAGGTGATCTCGTTTTCGTTAGCCATGATTTCCTCGACAGGCATTCAATACGTTATGAGCGACCGGCTCGCCGTCAGCGGCGTTCGATCGGGTCGATGATCTGCAGCGCCAGGTTGCCCTTGTGCGAACCCAGGCGCGCCTTGAACGAAGGCACGCCGTTGGCGCGCAACACCAGGTGTTCAGGCAGCTCCACCGGAATCACGTCGCCTGGCTGCATGTGCAGGATGTCGCGCAGCTTCAGCTGGCGCCGGGCGACCGTGGCACTCACCGGCACGGCCACGTCCAGCACGTCCTCGCGCAAGGCCTTGATCCAGCGCTCGTCCTGGTCGTCCAGGTCGGACTGGAAACCAGCGTCGAGCATTTCCCGCACCGGCTCGATCATCGAGTAGGGCATGGTCACGTGCAGGTCGCCGCCACCGCCGTCCAGCTCGATGTGGAAGGTCGATACCACCACCGCCTCGCTGGGGCCGACGATGTTGGCCATGGCCGGGTTGACCTCCGAGTTCATGTACTCGAAGGTGACCGGCATGATCGCCTGCCAGGCTTCCCGCAGGTCGACGAAGCACTGGTCCAGCACCATGCGCACCACGCGCAGCTCGGTAGGGGTGAACTCGCGGCCTTCGATCTTGGCGTGACGGCCGTCGCCGCCAAAGAAGTTGTCCACCAGCTTGAACACCAGCTTGGCGTCGAGGATGAACAGCGCGGTGCCGCGCAGTGGCTTGATCTTGACCAGGTTGAGGCTGGTCGGCACGTACAGCGAATGCACGTATTCGCCAAACTTCATCACCTGCACGCCGCCCACCGCCACGTCGGCGGAGCGACGCAGCAGGTTGAACATGCTGATCCGGGTGTAACGGGCGAAGCGCTCGTTGATCATTTCCAGGGTCGGCATGCGACCCCGCACGATACGGTCCTGACTGGTCAGGTCATAGCTTTTGATGCTGCCAGGCTCGGTGGCACTCTCGGTCTGCACCAGACCGTCGTCGACGCCATGCAACAAGGCATCGATTTCATCCTGGGACAGCAGGTCCTGTACGGCCATTGCGGACTCCTACTGCAATACGAAATTGGTGAACAGCAACTGGTCGACGACCGGCTTGCCGACTTCCTTCTGCGCCACTTCCTGGACCACCGCGGTAGCCTTCTGGCGGAGCATCTCCTGCCCGACCGGGCTGCCAGCCAAGGTATCGAAGCCCTGCCCGGAGAACATCATCACCAGGTTGTTGCGGATCACCGGCATGTGCACCTTGAGGGCGTCGAGGTCGGCCTGGCTGCGCGCCTGCATGGTAATGCTCACCTGCATGTAGCGCTGGCGACCATTCTGGTTGAAGTTGACCACGAAGGCCGGGGCCAGCGGCTCGTAGATCGCCGCAGGCTTGACGTTACCGGCTGTTGCCTCGGCGGCCGGGGCCGGCTCGCTCTTGTGCATGATGAACCAGGTAGCGCCCACCGAAAGGCCGATCGCCAGCAACAGGGCGACGACCGCCAGCAGGATCAGCTTGAGTTTGCCTTTAGTGGCGGGGTCTTTGACTGCTTCGCTTTTCGCCATGCCAATAATCCGTCGTCCATCGGGGGTTCAAGGGAGGATGGCTTGGCTTGAGCAAGTGTTATGCCAGATTTGCGATCGAGGGATCTTGCGCCTGCGAAATCGAGCGCCGCGCGGCGGCTCGATCTCCCAGCCCCCGCAACCCTCGAGCCATGCATCAAGGCTGACAACCATGGCCTGACAGGTTCGGCACGTTGCAACCCATGTAGGAGCGGATTTATCCGCGATGCGCCGCGCGGGCGGCGCTGGCCCTCAAAAGCGCCGCGAAACCCAAGGCATACACCCCGACATCAGGCGTAATAATCGACCGCACTGTCACCGACAACCAGCTGCTGTTCCACAGCGCGACTGCTGTCGGCCAGCTCGGCACCGCCCTGCTCGGCCTGGCGCGCCGCCACCCCGGACAACTGGCTGCCCTGGGCCTGCGCCTGCTGCTGATGCTGTTGCTGCCCGCGTGACTGGTCGGCCACGTTGACATCCGGCTGGGCCAGCCCCTGCTGGCTGAACAGTTCACGCAGGCGGTGCACCTGGCTGTCGAGCGCGTCACGCACGCCGGCGTGGCCACTGATGAAGGTGATCTGGGTCGCCTGGTCCGTCGCAACATTGACGCGAATGTCCAGGCGCCCAAGCTCTGCCGGCTCCAGCTGGATATCCGCCGACTTGAGGTTCTGGCTGGACAGGTACATGACCCGGTTGACCAGGCCCTCGGCCCAGGCGTTCTGGTTCATCGGCAGCGGCTGGTGCAACGGGCTGGCATTCGCCGGTACGGCGTTGGCGGTCTTGGCCGTGGCGGCCTGGGTCAGGTTGGCCAGACGGTTGGCGAAATCGTCGACGCGGGTGTCGCTGCTGGCACTCTTGGTGTCCTTCAGGCCATCTTCGAGCAAGGCGCCGAAGGCCTTGTCGCCAGGCTCCGCGCTGTCGCCTGCTGCACCACCGGCATTTTCCACCAGGTTCGCCAAGCTATTGACGGCCACAGCTCCCTCTTCCGCCTGGGCTTGCGCCGGGTCCAAGGCATGTGCAGAGGTTGCTCCCTTGGCCTGGGCACTGTGCTCCAGCGCCAGACGCAAGGTCGGCAGGTTGGCCAGCGGGTCGGCGTCAGGGTCGAAGTCTTCCTCGGCTGCCGGCGCCTCGGGCAGCGCGGCCGGAACCTGCGCGGTGGCAGCCTGCAGCACCGGTGCCACGGTCTCGGCCTGGGCCTGGATCAGTTGTGCGCCAGGCTGGGCGTCGGTGACCTGGCCAACGACCAGGCTGGCATCGCGCAGGTCGGTGTCGGCCCGAGTGTCGGCTTGAGTGTCGACCTGTCCGTCGGCTGGCAATGGTTTGCCGTCATCGGCAACAGCGGACGTGTCGGCAGGATCGGCCTTGCCGCCCTGCACCGGCTCAGGTTTGTCCTTGGGCTTGCCCTGGGCGACCTTGTCGTTCTGCCCGACCGGCTTGTCCTGCCCCTGCCTGGCCATCACCTGGTCGAAGCCGGTGCCTTTGTCCGCCGGCGCCTGCAGCGGTTTGTCGACCTGTGCGGAGGCCGACCGCGCGGGTTTGGCAATGGCGTTGGCTTGCAACAACGGGTTGGGTGCGACAGGCATCGAGCGGTCTCCGCGCCAGGAACAAAAAAGACATCCGCTCGGACAAAGCAAGACTCGCGCCAAGTCGCCTGTCAACCGGTCAAAATACGTTGCTGCTCACCCCGGTAGAAGTGCTGCACCTCGGCGAACTCCTGATCGATGCGGGTGATCAGGTCTTCGATGCCATACAGCGGGCGTCGCCGTGCGCGCTCCTCCAGTTGCTGGCAAAGGCTGGCCAGGGCCACAGCCCCCATGTTGCTGCTGCTGCCTTTGAAGCTGTGCGCGGCCGCACCGAGCTCCTCGGCACTTTTGGCCGCGTGCAACTGGCCCAGGCGCCGTTCGGAATCTTCGAGAAATGTCTGCACCAGTTGCAGGTAGCCATCTTCCATGACTTCACGCAGGTCGCTGAGTACCTTTTGGTCAATATGCATGTCAGTCACTTGCTCACTCCCTTGATCAAGCCAGATTATGCCCGAGCCAGCCCATGGCTCACCAGACGAACTCCACCTCTGCGCAACGCCCGCCCTCGCTCCAGCGCGCGCTGCTGGCCAGCCGCCGGACCAGGTTCAGGCCACGTCCGCTCAGCCCCTGCTCCACTGCCGGCCGCGCCAGCACCTGCTGCACATCGAACCCGGCACCACTGTCGCGGACCTCGATCATGAGACGCCCACCGTCGCCGTACGGTTCAACCTTGAAGTCGATGCGCACGTAACCGTCGGTCAGCTGCATCAGGCGCCGGGCGCGCTCCCGATAGTAGGCGGCAAAGCCCTGCACATCGCGCTTGAGCTGCGAGTCCAGGCCCAGCACACCATGCTCCAGGGCGTTGGAATACAGCTCGCTGAGCACACTGTGCAGGTTGCCGGTACGCGCGCGCAGGCCGTGGATTTCCTGCAATAACTGCACCAGGTAAGGTACCGGGTTGAAGCGTTCGAGGCTCTCGCCGCGCACTTCGAAGCGCAGCGACCAGTGCAACGGGCTGGAGCGACCACTGTCCGAGTAGATCACCGGCGCCGGCACCCGCTCATCGGCACTGGACATACGAATGTCGCACAGGCTGATGTCATCGCGCGGGCGCCCGCCGAAGCGCTCCAGGGCCTGCATCACTTCATCGAACAACTGCGCCGGGTCACGGTTGTCGGCCAGCACCTCGCGCAGGCGCTGAACACCGAACAGGCGCTCCTGGTCGTCGGCGGTATCGATCACGCCGTCCGACAGCAGCAGCAGGCGCTCGCCCGGCGCCAGCGGCAGTACCTCGGTACTGTCATCGAAGCGCTCGGCAGCCAGAATGCCCAGTGGCAGGTGTTGCGAACTCAATACCGACAGCACTTGCCCCTCCACCGACAGGCGATAGCCATCAGGCATGCCACCGTTCCACACTTCCACCGAACCGCGCTGCGCATTGAGGTCGAGCAACAGCGCGCAACAGAACATGTCCACTGGCAGGATGCGCTTGAGCTTGGCATTCATCTCGCGCAGGATCTGCGCGATACCGTAGCCCTTGGCGGTCATGCCATAGAACACTTCGGCCAGCGGCATCGCCCCTACCGCCGCCGGCAGGCCGTGGCCGGTGAAATCACCGAGCAGCACACGCATGTCGCCGGACGGGGTGAAGGCGGCCAGCATCAGGTCGCCATTGAACAGCGCATAAGGCGATTGCAGGTAGCGGATATTGGGCGCGGCCAGGCAGCCGGAGTGGGCCACCTTGTCGAACACCGCCTTGGCCACCCGCTGTTCATTCAGCAGATGATCATGGTGCCGGGCAATCTGGTCGCGCTGCTCCAGCACGGTGGCCTGCAGGCGGCGCAAGCGGTCCATGGCGCGGATCTTGGCGCCGAGTATCACTGCGCTGTAGGGTTTGGCCATGAAGTCATCGCCACCGGCCTCCAGGCAGCGCACCAGGCCCTCCTCCTCGTTCAGCGAGGTCAGGAAAATGATCGGCACCAGCGCCTCGCCGGCCAAGGCCTTGATCTGCCGCGCCGCCTCGAAACCATCCATTACCGGCATCAGCGCATCCAGCAGCACCAGCTGCGGGCGCTGCTCGATGAACAGCGCAACCGCCTGTTCACCGTTTTCCGCAGTGAATACCTGGTGGCCCTGACGGCGGACGATCTGCGCCAGCAGCAGGCGGTCGGCGGCCCCGTCCTCGGCGACCAGCACGGTCAACGCCTGTTCGGCCGGCATGTCGGCGCTCAACTGATATCGAAGAGTTTTTCAAAATTGGAGATGGCGAGGATCTTGCGAACATCGGAGCTGGCATTCACCACCCGTATGTCCGGATCGTCACCACCGACATGGTCACGCAGCAACAGCAGCATGCCGAGCGCGGAACTGTCGAGGTAGGTGGTTTCCTTGAGGTCGACGACCACCGAATCGGGCCAGTTGGGCTGACGTTCGTAGGCGTCACGAAATTCCTGGTGCTTGCCGAAATCGAAGCGACCCTTGATCTTGATCGTCAGCTTTTTCCCGTCCTGCGAAAAATCAGTCTCGACTGCCATGCTAGCGATTCCTTCGATGATGGCGGATACAGCTCCTTAAAGGTTTAGCAGGCAACGGCGGGGGCTGCAAGCGATGCGGCTTGTGGCTACCGGCTGCCAGCGGATCGTCAAAGCGGGTGCTGCCGTGGCAGGCGCTGGGACAGTTCATCGAGCAGGCGCTGTTCGCGCTTGTCTTCCGCGCGCCGGGCTTCTTCCTGGTAGCGCTGCACCAGCTTGCGCAAGCCCTCCACCCGGGCATAGGCCTGCTGCCAGGCGCCACGCGCGTTGTTGAGGTTGTTCTGGTGCCAGGCCAGGCTTTGCCGCTGCTGGGTCATGGCCGTTTCCAGTTGCCCGAGGAAACGCTGGTAGTTGACCAGCCAACTGCCATTGACCCCCTGCCCGCCACGGTTGATCCACTGCAGCTGGTAATCCTCACGGAACCGCTCGAGCTCAGCCAGCTTGGCCTGGGCCGTCGCCACCTGTTGCTGAAAATGCCCGAGGCGCTGGGCCGCCTTGCGCTCGGCCTCCTCGGCCATGTCCACCACCGGCGCCAGGCGCGCGGCACGTCCGGGCAGGGCCATGGCCTATCAACTCGCCGGGGGCGTGAAGATCGCCCCCAACTGTTCGCGGCTTTGCGCCATGCCCACGTTCTCATCCAGGCCCTGGCGCAGGAATTCGACCATCTGCGATTGCAGGGCGATAGCCAGGTCGGTTTCCGGGTCGCCGCCGGCGACGTAGGCGCCCACGCTGATCAGGTCGCGGCTTTGCGAGAGGCGTGACCACAACTGCTTGAGTTTCTGCGCCTGGCGCAGATGGTCGGCATCGACCACCTGGGGCATGACCCGGCTGATCGAGGCCTCGATGTCGATGGCCGGGTAATGGCCCTCCTCGGCCAGCCGCCGCGACAGCACGAAGTGGCCGTCGAGCACACCGCGCGCAGAGTCGGCGATCGGGTCCTGCTGGTCGTCACCTTCGGACAGCACGGTGTAGAACGCAGTGATCGAACCCCCGCCCGGCTCGCCGTTACCTGCCCGCTCCACCAGTTTGGGCAGCTTGGCGAACACCGACGGCGGGTAACCCCGGGTGGCCGGCGGCTCGCCAATGGCCAGGGCGATTTCCCGCTGGGCCTGGGCGAAACGGGTCAGCGAGTCCATCAGCAACAGCACGTTCTTGCCCTTGTCGCGGAAGTACTCGGCAATGCGCGTGCAGTACATGGCGGCGCGCAGGCGCATCAGCGGCGCATCGTCGGCCGGCGAAGCGACCACCACCGAACGCTTGAGGCCTTCTTCACCGAGGATATGCTCGATGAATTCCTTCACCTCGCGGCCACGCTCGCCGATCAGGCCGACCACGATGATCTCGGCTTCGGTGAAGCGGGTCATCATGCCCAGCAGCACCGATTTACCCACGCCGGTACCCGCGAACAGGCCCAGGCGCTGGCCACGGCCCACCGTCAGCAGCCCGTTGATACTGCGGATACCCACGTCCAGCGGCTTGCTGATCGGGTCGCGGTTGAGCGGGTTGATCACCGGCCCGTCCATCGGCACCCAGTCCTCGGCCTTCATTCCGCCCTTGCCATCCAGCGGCCGGCCGGCACCGTCGAGTACCCGGCCAAGCATGCTCATGCCCATCGGCAGACGGCCGCTGTCATCCAGCGGTACCACGCGGGCACCGGGGGCGATGCCGACGATGCTGCCCACCGGCATGAGGAACACCTTGGACCCGGCAAAGCCCATGACTTCGGCCTCGACCTGCACCGGGTGGTAGCTGTCGTCGTTGATCACCAGGCAGCGGGTACCGACCGCCGCGCGCAGGCCTTCGGCCTCCAGGGTAAGGCCGACCATGCGCAGCAGGCGGCCTTCCACGACGGGCTGGGCCGGCAGGTCGACCGCCTCGGCATAGCTGCCCAGGCGTTTGCCGAAGCTGGTGCGCTCAAGCTTCATCGGAGCGGGCCAGGTCGACAGCGATATCCGGTGCCGCCGGATGCAGGGAGTGGTCATGCAAGCGGTCGAACAGTTGCGCCACGGCTTTCTCGATGCGGGTTTCCATGGTTGCATCGATACGGCTGTGAGCGGTCTCGATGCGACAGCCGCCCGGCAGCAGGGCGCTGTCTTCCAGCAACCGCCAGTTCTCCTCATGGCGCTCGCGCAGCGCCTTGACCAGCTCGAAGTCCTGGGGGTTGAGGTGGATGCGGATGTTGTCCGCGCCCATGGGCAGCAGTTTGAGCGCCTCGCGCAGTACCTGAGTGATGTGGCTGGAATCGCCGCGCAGTTCGCGACCGATGACCTGGCGCGTCATGTGCGCCACCAGGTGGATCACCGATTTCTCGATCTGCGTATCCTGTTCGGCGATCGGCTCCATCAGGTTGGCCATCAGGCGCTCGAGGCTTTCCAGCTTGGCCTTCAGCGCCTCTTCGGCTTCCTGGCGCACCTTCAGCTGGGTGCTGTGGAAGCCCTCGCGCTCGCCGGTGGCGAAGCCTTCGTTGTAGGCCTCCTGGCGGATGGCCTCGAGTTCTTCCAGGGTCAGCGGCTGGACTTCCTCCAGCGGCACTTCCTCGACTTCTTCCTCGATGACCTCGGGCTCAGGCTCGGGTTCGGGCTCCGGCTGCGGGTCGAAGCTGGGCAGCGCCCACACATCCACGCCCTCGAGGTCGTGGGCGCGGATCAGGTCGCTGGGGTGACGTTCTTTGGTGGGCATGCTGTCATGTTCTCAAACCATGTTCAGCCGACACGGTCCCTGTGGGAGCGGGTTTACCCGCGAAAGCGTCGGCAGCGACAACCTCTATCGCCAGGTCTGACGCCTTCGCGGGTAAACCCGCTCCCACAAGGGGCGGCGTCGGTCTCAGATCGCGAATACCTTAGATCATTTCCTCGGCGCCCTTGCCGCCGAGCACGATCTCGCCGGCCTCGGCCATGCGTCGGGCGATGGTGAGGATTTCCTTCTGCGCCGTTTCCACGTCGCTGACCCGCACTGGCCCCTTGGCTTCCAGGTCGTCGCGCAGCAGCTCGGAAGCACGTTTGGACATGTTCTTGAAAATCTTGTCCTTGACCCGCTCGTCGGCGCCCTTGAGCGACACCACCAGCACATCCGACGACACTTCGCGCAGCAGCGCCTGGATGCCACGGTCGTCGACGTCGGCCAGGTTGTTGAAGACGAACATCAGGTCCTCGATCTGCTCCGACAGGTCGCTGTCGATTTCGCGGATCGCGTCCATCAGTGCACCTTCGACCGAACTGTCGAGGAAGTTCATGATGTCGGCTGCACGCTTGATGCCACCCAGGGTCGTCCGCGCAGCGTTGGAGTTGCCCGAGAACTGCTTCTCGAGGATCTGGTTCAGCTCCTTCAGCGCCGCCGGTTGCACGGTGTTCAGCGAGGATACGCGCAAGACGATGTCCAGGCGCACCTTGTGGTCGAAGTTGCTCAGCACTTCGCCAGCCTGGTCGGGGTCGAGGTAGGCCACCACGATGGCCTGGATCTGCGGGTGTTCGTAGCGGATCACGTCGGCCACGGCACGCGGCTCCATCCACTTGAGGCTGTCCAGGCCGCTGGTGTTGCCACCAAGCAGGATGCGGTCGACCAGGCCGTTGGCCTTGTCCTCGCCGAGGGCCTGGTTGAGCATCTTGCGAATGTACGCGTCGGAACCGACACCGAGGCTGGTCTGGTCGCCGACGATCTCGACGAACTCGCTCATCACCTGCTCGACCTGGTCGCGGTGCACATTGCCCATCTGCGCCATCGCCACACCGACCCGCTGCACTTCCTTGGGCCCCATGTGGCGCAGCACCTGGGCCGCATCGGTCTCGCCCAGCGAGAGCAGGAGGATCGCCGCTTTGTCGACGCGGCTCAGCTTGGCGGTAACGGCTCGGTTATCACTCATCGGCGTTGATCCACTCTTTCACGACCTGGGCCACACGGCCCGGGTCTTCGGCCACCAGGCCTTTGATTGCGTTGAGCTGTGCCTCGTAGCCCTCGGTCGGGCTAGGCAGCAGAATGCTTGTCGGGCCACCCAGAGTGACGCGGTCGCTGGCCAGTTCGCCATCCAACCCCACCATGCCGCCCAGCTCCATGTCGCTATCCTGGGCAGCCTGCTTGCCGCCCCCGGTAATATTGTTCAGCACCGGCCGCAGTACACCGAACACCAGTACCAGGATGAACACCACGCCCAGCACCTGCTTGACGATGTCCCAGAACCACGGCTGCTGGTAGAAGGCGATGTCGGCGACTTCCTCGCCACGGTCGGCGGCGAACGGCACGTTGATCACCGTCACGCTGTCGCCACGGCTGGCATCGAAACCGACCGCATCCTGCACCAGGCGGGTGAAGCGCGCCAGGTCCTCGGCACCCCACGGCGCACGGCTGGTGTCGCCAGTGGCCGGGTCGACCTTGACCTGGTCATCGACGACCACGGCCACCGACAGACGGGTCATGCGCCCCTGCTGCTGGCGGGTGTGGCTGATGGAACGGTCCAGCTCGAAGTTCTTGGTGCTCTGCTGACGCTTGTCCGACGGGTACGGCGCCAGCATCGGCTGGCCGGTGGCCGGGTCCATGATCTGCTGGCCGTTGGCGTCTACCAGCGGCTGGCCGGGCTGGATGGCTGCCGCCGGCGTGGCAGCGCCAGCGGTGGTTTGCGGTGCCGAGGCCGGGCCTGGCGGCTGGTTGCTCAGCGCACCAGGCACGCCCTGCGGGCCCTGGCTGCTGGCACGTTGTTCGTCGACCGACTGCTCGCTGCGCAAGGCCGGCTGGTCGGGGTTGAACTGCTCGGAAGTGGACTCGACCGCGCTGAAGTCAAGGTCGGCAGACACTTCGGCCTTGTAGCGGTCATTACCCAGCACCGGTTGCAGGATGTTGTGCACGCGCTGGGTGAGCAGGCTTTCCACCCGGCGGCTGTAGTCGAACTGCTTGCCGGCCTGGGTCAGGGCGGTGTCCTGGATCTGCTCGGACAGCAGGTTGCCTTTCTGGTCGACCACGGTGACCTGGGACTTGTCCAGTTCCGGCACGCTGGTCGCGACCAGGTTGACGATGGCCATCACCTGCCCGGCTTCCAGGGCACGGCCCGGGTACAGCTCGACCAGCACCGAGGCGCTGGGCTTGCGCTCGTCACGGACGAACACCGAGCTTTTCGGAATCGCCAGGTGCACGCGTGCGCCCTTGACATTGTTCAGGCTGGACACGGTACGCGCCAGTTCGCCTTCCAGGCTGCGACGATAACGGGTGGCTTCCATGAACTGGCTGGTGCCCAGGCCCTGCTCCTTGTCGAGCAGCTCGAAGCCGACATTGCCATCGCTCGGCGCCACGCCGGCCGCGGCCAGTTTCAGGCGCGCACGGGAGAGGTCGTCGGCCTTGACCAGCAGAGCGCCGGAATTGGGCTCGACGTTGTAGGGGATGTCGGCAGCAGCCAGGGTATCCATGACCTGCTTGGTGTCCATGCCCGCCAGGCTGCCATACAGCGGGCGGTAGTCCGGCTGTTGCGACCACAGCACCACGGCAAAGCCGATCGCCACGCTGGCGGCCAGGCCGACCAACAGGCCGACCTGACGCAGCATGGGCATCTGCGCGATGTTTTCCAGAAACGCCATGCCGAACAGCGGCGGCTTGGCCGCTGGCGGGCCGCTTTTCACGGGGGCGTTGTCGACGACTGCTTCAGCCATGGATTATGTCCGTCCTCAAACCGGCATCTGCATGATGTCCTGGTACGCCTGGACCAGCTTGTTGCGTACCTGGGTCAGGGCCTGCATCGATACGCTGGCCTTTTGCGAAGCGATCATGACGTCAGTCAGGTCGACGCCGCTCTTGCCGATCTCGAAGGCGTTGGCCAGCTGGGTCGAAGCCTGCTGCGTCTCATGCACCTTGCCGATGGCCTGGCCGAGCATGTCGGCAAAGGTACTCTGCCCCGGTGCCAACTCGGGGGCTGCAGCCACCTTGGGCAGCGACATGGCGTCGGCCTGCATGGCCCGCATGTCCAACATCAGACGATTGAATTCAACACCTTGGCTCATGACCCTTCTCTCTCCTGCGGCCGCATTTTTTTGACGTGATGCGGCGGATAGCCAACCTAAAGCAACAAAGGTGCCAGCCTGCGCTCAGCCCGGTTTTTTACCCGCCCCTGCAGGAGCGGCCTTGTGCGCTTCTGTGAATTATTGTCAGCCGAACAGGCTGGCTTCGACGTCGAACCCGGCATCGCGCATCTGCGCCAGCTTGTAGCGCAGGGTGCGTGGGCTTATCCCGAGCCGTTCAGCCGCTTCTTTGCGGCGGCCACGCTCGGCGCGCAGGGTGTCGATGATCATCTGGTACTCGTGGCGGCGCATGTCATCGCCCAAGCCGCCCGCTTCAACGGCCGCTTCAGGGGGTGACTCGCTGCCAGCTGACAATGGAATGGCGCCCGCCAGACAAAAATCCGCCGCCTCGATGACGCCACCCTGTTGCAGGATCAACGCGCGCTGCAGGGCGTTGTCCAGTTCGCGCACGTTGCCCGGCCAGGCATGCGCCTGCAGGCAGGCGCGGGCCTCGGGCGACAGGCGCACCGGCGCATGCTTCATCTTGGCCACATGGCGGGCCAGCAGCCGCTCGGCCAGTTGCAGGATGTCGCCCGGGCGTTCGCGCAGCGGGCGCCAGGCCAGAGGGAACACCGACAGTCGGTAGAACAGGTCTTCGCGGAAGCGCCCGGCCGCCACCTCGCCGGCCAGGTCACGGTTGGTGGTAGCCAGCACGCGGATATCCAGGCTGATCGGTTTGCGCCCGCCTACCCGCTCTACTTCACGCTCCTGCAGCACCCGCAGCAACTTGGCCTGCAGGGCCAGTGGCATTTCCGAAATTTCGTCGAGCAGCAAGGTACCGCCGTCGGCCTGCTCGAACTTGCCGGCCTGGGCGGCGATGGCACCGGTGAAGGCACCCTTCTCATGGCCGAACAAGGTGGCCTCGAGCATGTTGTCGGGGATGGCCGCGCAATTGATTGCCACGAACGGTTGTGCGGCCCGCGGCGACTGCTGGTGGATGTAGCGCGCCAGCACTTCCTTGCCGGTGCCGGACTCACCGGAAATCAGCACGGTCGAGTCGCTGCGCGCCACGCGCGCGGCCAGCTCCAGCAATTGCCGGCTGGCCGGCTCGCAAGCGACCGGGCCCTCTTCATCGGCAGCCCCCAGTCGCCCGGCAGCGTGGCGCTCGACCAGGCTGAGCAGGGCCTTGGGTTCGAATGGCTTGACCAGGTAATCAGCCGCCCCCTGGCGCATGGCCTCGACAGCGCGCTCCACGGCGGCATGCGCGGTCATCAGCAATACCGGCAACTGCGGCTGCTGGCGGCGCAACTGGGCCAACAGCTGGTGCCCGTCCATGCCGGGCATGTTGACATCGCTGACCACCAGGCTGAAGGCTTGTTGCTGCACCGCCTCCAGGGCTTCCTCGGCACTGCCTACCGCCTGGTAGGTGAAACCGCCGATTTCCAGGGTATCGCCCAACGCCTGGCGCAATACCCGGTCGTCTTCCACCAGCAGCACCTTGATTGCCATTACGCGCCCTCCGCCAACTGCCCATCGATCAATGGCAGTTCCACCCGCACGCAGGTACCACGACCCACCTTCGAGCGCAGGCTGAGCGAGCCCTGATGCGCGCGCACCACGGCCTTGACCACGGCCAGACCCAGGCCGGTGCCGGTGGGCCTGGTGGTGAGGAAGGGTTCGCCCAGGCGCCCGAGCAGGTCTGCCGCGATGCCACTGCCGGCGTCGCTCACGCACAGGTGCAAGGTACGCTGGCGGCGGAACAGATGCACTTTCAGCCGCGCCGGGCTGTCGCTGGCCTGCAGGGCATTCTCGATCAGGTTGAGCAAGGCACCGACCAGGGTATCGCGGTTGCAGAGCAGCTCACCGAGGTGGCTGTCGCACTGCCAGCGCACGGCGTGCCCCTGTACATGCACCTGGGCTGCCTGCTGCAGCGCCTGGAACAATGCCTTCGGCGTAATCCTGTCACCCAGCGGCAATTCGCCACGGGCAAATACCAGCATGTCGCGCACCTGGTGCTCCAGCTCGTGCAGGCGCTCCTTCAGGGTACCGGCAAACCGCTGGCGGGTTTCCAGACTCAGGTCTTGTTCGGGATCGGCCAGGTGGCTGGCGTAGAGCATGGCCGCCGACAGCGGCGTGCGGATCTGGTGGGCCAGCGAGGCGACCATGCGCCCCAGCGACGACAGCCGTTCATGACGGGCCAGCTGGTCTTGCAGGCGACGGGTTTCAGTCAGGTCGTTGAGCAGCACCAGCTGGCCGGGCTCGGCATCCAGCGAGCGGGTGGCAATGGACAGGCGGCGGCCGTCGCGCAACGAGACTTCGTGGCCGTCGTCCTTGCGTGGGGCAAAGCTGCGGGCAATCACCTGGCGCCACAGCTGGCCGATCAGCGGCTCACCGAGCAGCTCGCAGGCGGCCGGGTTGGCTTCACGCACCAGGCCCTGGCCATCGATCACGATCACCCCACCTGGCAGCAAGTCGAGCAGGTTCTGCAGGCGGTTGGCCAGGCGCTCCTTTTCGCTCAGCTCGGCAATGCGCTGGGCGCTGACCACCGCCAGTTCACCCTTGAGCTCGCTGACCCGCGCCTCGAGCAGGCTGTAGGACTGGCTCAGCTGGCTGGACACCTGATTGAACAGGGCAAAGGCCTGTTCGACGCCCTGGCGGCTTTCCTGTTCGACCAGGGATTGCCCCTGTGCAAAGGGGGCTCGGGATACGTGGGCGGCCTGGGGCATCGTGCTCTCTCGCGTGGCTGACCGTCATAAAAACGGTATGTTGCCAGCGGTGTAGCAATAGCCGTGCCGAAGCTGTGGATTTGTCCCGCCTGTACCCGCGAAGGGGCCGGTACAGGCGGCCGTCAGGCGTCAATCCTCCGCCTGCTCCTCGCCACCCTGGCGGCTCATGCCGTACTTGCGCATTTTCTCGACCAGGGTAGTGCGACGAATGCGCAACCGCTCAGCCGCACGCGCGACGATACCGTTGGCGTCGTCCAGGGCCTGCTGGATCAGACCCTGCTCCAGGCTGCCGAGGTAGTCCTTCAGGTCCAGGCCTTCGGGAGGCAGCATCGCATGGTTGTTGAAGTTCGGCGTATGGCCATTGATGGCGACGCGCTCTTCGAGGTCGCTGCGCAGGCTGTCGACCATCTGCTCGTCTTCGTCATCCACGTAACGGAATTTCTTCGGCAGCTCGGATACGCCGATCACCCCATATGGATGCATGATCGCCATGCGCTCGACCAGGTTGGCCAGCTCACGCACGTTACCCGGCCAGCCATGCCGGCACAGCGACATGATCGCGGCAGAGTTGAAACGGATGGAACCGCGCTTCTCGTGTTCCATGCGCGAGATCAGCTCGTTCATCAGCAGCGGGATGTCCTCCACCCGCTCACGCAGCGGTGCCATCTCGATGGGGAACACGTTGAGGCGATAGTACAGGTCTTCGCGGAACGTGCCCTCCTCGATCATGGTTTCGAGGTTCTTGTGGGTCGCGGCGATGATGCGCACATCGATGCTCTGGGTCTTGTTGCTACCCACTCGTTCGAATGTACGCTCCTGCAGTACGCGCAACAGCTTGACCTGCATCGGCAACGGCATGTCGCCGATTTCGTCGAGGAACAGGGTACCGCCATTGGCCAATTCGAAACGCCCGGCACGGCTGGTGATGGCCCCGGTAAAGGCGCCCTTTTCGTGGCCGAACAGTTCGCTTTCCAGCAGCTCGGCCGGAATCGCCCCGCAGTTGACCGGCACGAACGGCGCTTCGCGGCGCTTGGAGTGGTAGTGAAGGTTGCGCGCCACCACTTCCTTGCCGGTGCCGGACTCGCCGAGGATCAGCACGCTGGCATCGGTATCGGCTACCTGCTGCATCATCTGCCGCACATGCTGGATGGCACGGCTGGTGCCGACCAGGCTGCGGAACAGGTTCGGTTCGCGCTGGCGACCGCGCTCGCGCGCCTGGTCGTACATCTCGCGGTAGACCTGGGCACGGTGCAGCGAATCCAGCAACTGGCTGTAGCTTGGCGGCATTTCCAGATTGGAAAGCACCCGGCGGCGAAGGTCTTCCGGCAGCTCTGCAGAAGAAATTTCACCTAAAAGCAGAACGGGAAGGAACTCATCCCACCCTGCCACTGTCTTAACGAGCCCAAGGAGATTGCCCGGAGCATTTACAGCACCGATGAGCACGCACAGCACTTCACGACTGGAAGACAACGGCTCGACCATTTGCTGCCAGTCATGGCTGGAGCAAGCGAGGTTTTCTTCACCCAGGAAGTTAAGCACCACCGCGAGATCGCGGCGGCGTGCGCTGTCGTCATCGATCAGCAGAATCTTGGTTTCACGCCACATGCAATAGCAACTTCCCTAGTCATATCGGCGCCCAGCAGGGGCGTGTTCGACATCATTCCGACTGAATGGTCAGTGTTCGGACGTCTGAAATTCGAAAACAGCCACTAGTAAAGTCAAAAATCACCAGCCAGTCAAATTAATGGCGCATGGCTTTTGGCAACGTCTGTGGTCACGAGAACAGATGGTATACCTTCGCGGCGTTTTTCGCCTGACGGATTTTCGTCATTTCATCGACCAGGGATTGACGCTCACCACTTGCAACTTCAATGAGTTGGCGGTAAACGCTCAATAACTGCTCAAGGCTGGCACTGATGTCGGCCTCGTTGCCCTTTGCCTCGGCCAGCACGTCGCTGATGCGCAAGCGGCACTCCAGGTCCAACTCCCCTACTGCCTCCCAGTCACGGTTGGCCAGTGCCGCCAGCAGCAGCTCCCGGGTTTGCTCGATTCGGGCGATAACTTCGCTCATGTCAATCCTTGTCAGGGCGTCGGCGACTGATCGCCGATTGCGTCCCAACCTTCCTTCACAGTGATCAGCAGGCGCGCCACCTCATCGATGATGGCGGGGTCACCCTTGGCGTTGGCTTCGATCAGCCGACGGCTCATGTAGGTGTACAGGCTGTCCAGGTCGGCCAGGCTGTCGGCGTGGTTTTCCAGGTCCAGGCCTTCGCGCAAGCCGCCGATGATGTCGATGGCCTTGCCAATGAGAATGCCCCGTTGCGCGATGTCATTGCGCGCTATGGCGCCCTTGGCCTGCGCCATGCGGTCAAGGCCACCCTGCATGAGCATCTGCACCAGACGGTGCGGGCTCGCTTCGGATGTCTGCGCCACGCCGTTGACTTTCTGATACTGCCGAAGGGCCAACATCGGGTTCATGGATCTACCTCGTTGCTGCGGAAAAGGTTGCTTGTACCCTGTGTATCGCCGGGAGGTCAAAAAACTTTAGCGGAAAAGCCAAAAGCCCGGGACACCTTGGAGGGCGTCGCCGGGCTTTTGCCAGGTTCAGGCTATCAGGACTTCTTGGCCTGGGCGTTGATGGCCTCGAAGATCGAAGTGATCTGGTCGGCTTGTGCCTTCATCTTGCCCAGCGCAGTGTCGAGCGCCACGTATTGCCTGGTCAGCGACTCGGTCAGCGACTCGGTGCGGCGGTCCAGGGCTGCCTGCTGGGCGGCCAGCTGCGAAGCCGCCTTGTCGAGGTTGGCCTTGCGCGTGGCAAGGCTGCCATCGGTCTTGTTGTACGGGTCGATGGCCTTGTTCATCCGCTCGAAGATACCGTTGGTTCCGGTAAACAGCGTCTGCACTTCGACACCCAGCTTCTTGTCGTTCATTGCCGAGGTGAACTTGGTGCTGTTGAACTCCAGCGTGCCGTCCTTCTGGGTATTGATACCCAGCTGGCTGAGGGTGGTCAGGTTGTCACCTGCCCCGACCTCGCTCAACACCTTGCGAATGTCGCCCAGCAACGAACGCGTGGTGGGGTCGTTTGTAAGCGGGCCGAGCACCAGCTTGTCATCCGCGTCGCGGCTGGTGGAGGTCAGCGAAGTGATCGCCTTCTGCAGCGTGTTGTAGGCATCGACGAAGCTCTGCACCGACTTCTTCAAGCCGTCGTTATCCGCCGCCACCTTCACGGCAGTAGGAGTACCGCTCGTCGCGCCGCTGGGCTTGGCACTGACACCGGTCAGCTCGAGGGTCATGCCGCTGATGGCATTGTCGACGGTATTGGAAGCACTCTTGACCTTGAGGCCATCGATGGTCAGCTCGGCGTCCTGGGCCAGGGCGTTGATATAACCCGCCCCGGTACCCGACATCTGCGTGGTGCCGTCGATGGTCAGCTCGGCAATGCCGCTCAGGGAGATATCGCTGCCGGCGCCGGTGGTGGTCGAGCTGAGCACCAGGCGCGAACCACCTTCCTCGTTGACGATGTTGGCGCTGATGCCGTTGGCGCTCATTTCCTTGTTGATCTGGTCGCGCACACTTTGCAGGGTCGCACCACTGGCCACGTCCAGGTTGTAGGTCTTGCCGCCCTGGCTGATGGTCAGCTGGCCGGCGCTGATCGCGCTGGTCGCACCGCCGGCGAACTGCTGGCTGGCCACTTTCGAACTGGTGGCCAGCTTGTCGACCACGATGTCATAGCTACCCGCCACGGCGGAGTTGCTCGACTTGACCTTGACCACCGCTTCGTTGGCAGAGGTGGCCGCATAGGCGTTGAACGAGGGCGCGTCCTTGTTGTTGAGCGCCTTCATGGCGTCCTGGAACGCGGTAAGGGCACTGCGCAGCGAGCCGATACCCGAGATCATTGCGCTGTTGTTGCTGGTCTGCCGAGTGATCTGCGACTGCTTGGCAGTGGTATCGGCCTTGACCAGCGCGCTCACGATCTCGGTGATGTTGAGACCGGAGCCCAGGCCTGTACTGGAGGTAATCGGGCTTGCCATGCTGTTGTCCCTCTCGTCAACGTGTCACCCCCGCTCCTGGAGGGCAGACATGCATTACTTCATTAGTGTCCGCCGCCGGTCAAGCCTTGGCGTCGAACAGAACACTGTTGGCATCGCTCAAGCTCCGGGCGATCCGCAGGGCCTCTTCAGAGGGTAACTGGCGGATGACCTGACCGCTGTCGGTCGCGATGACCTTGACGACTATCTTGCCGGATTCTTCATCCGTGGAAAATTCCAGGTTGCGCTGCGATGCTTTGAGAAACTTCTCGATTTCCGCAACGGCGCTTTTGACCTTTTCGGCATCCTGCACTTCCTGGACCTCGCGCAGGTGTTTCTTCTCGTCGCCTGCCTTATCGGGCTGCGCTGGCCGGACGACCGGCTTTTCAGCACCCTGCTCGGCCGGACGTGCCGCCGCATGAGACAGGTTCAGCTTGACGCTCATGTCCATGGTCTACCACCTCGCAATGAAAAGGCGGGGAAGTGCCAGGCACTCCCCCGCCAGCAACCAGGCAGATTAGCCCAGCAGCTTCAGTACTGCCGACGGCAGCTGGTTGGCCTGGGCCAGAACCGAGGTGGAAGCTTGCTGCAGAGTCTGCTGCTTGGTCAGCTGGGCAGTTTCAGCAGCGAAGTCGGTGTCCTGTACACGGCCACGGGCAGCTTCGGCGTTCTCGTTGATGTTCTGCAGGTTGTTGATGGTGCTGGTCAGACGGTTCTGAGCGGCACCCAGGTCAGCACGGTTGCTGTTGATGGTCTGCAGAGCGGCATCGATAGCCGAAACAGCGGCGCTGAAGTTGGCTTCGGCGGTGGTGGTGTCCGAACCCTGGATGTTGATGGCGCTGGTAACGCCCAGGTCGGAAGCGGTGAACTTGGCGCTCAGGTCGATGGTGATCTGGTTGGCCGAACCGGTGTTGGAGCCTACCTGGAAGGTCATGACCGAAGCCGAACCGTCCAGCAGGTTCTTGCCGTTCAGCTGGGTGCTGTTGGCGATACGGGTCAGTTCCGAAGCCATCGACTGGAACTCTTTGTCCAGTGCGACGCGGTCGTTGGTGCTGTTCGAGTCGTTTCGCGACTGAACGGCCAGTTCACGCATACGCTGCAGGATGTTGGTCTGCTCTTGCATCGCGCCTTCAGCGGTCTGGGCGATGGAGATACCGTCGTTGGCGTTTTTGATCGCCATGGTCTGACCACGGATCTGCGAGGTCATGCGGGTAGCGATCTGCAGGCCGGCGGCGTCGTCTTTGGCGCTGTTGATTTTCAGGCCGGAGGACAGACGGGTCATCGAAGTGCTCAGAGCATCGGAAGCACGGTTCAGATTCTTCTGAACGCCCAGAGAGGTGGTGTTGGTGTTAACAGTCAAAGCCATGACGAATTCCTCGTTGGATTGGGTACTACGGCTTCCGGCCTTGGCAATTCGCCGGGTGTGGCACAGAGAACCTTCGTAATGGTTATCGTCGTCAGGGCGGGTTGCTTTAGGGCGATTTCTCACTTTTTTTACTGGCATCCTGCCACCCCAATGAAATCAAGGGTTTGACGCCAGAAATCCATCATTGAAAACGAAAGAAGCGCGACCCGGGGACGGGCCGCGCTTCCTTGTGACCACAGCGCTCGGTCAGCCGTTGCGCTCGATGATCGCCGAGCCCCACGACAGGCCTACACCGAAGCCGCTGAGCGCCACCCGCTTGTGCTGCGAGTTGAGCACGTGTTTTTCCAGCAGCAGCGGAATGCTCGAGGACACGGTGTTGCCGGTCTCGACCATGTCCTTGACGAATTTCTCGCGATGCTCGCCCTCATCGAAGCGCTGAGCCACTGCATCGACGATCGCCGCGCTGCCCTGATGCAGGCAGTACAGGTCGATGTCCTCGGCGCGCAACTGGCTGGCCTCGAGCAATTGCTGCAGGTGCGCTGGCACTTTGACCAAGGCGAAGTTGTAGACCTGACGGCCATTCATGAAGAATTTGCCGTCCGTCGTGCGCAGGTGCTCGGCACCCGCGCCATCACTGCCGAACAGCGACTTGCCGAGCTGCCAGGCAGCATCCTCGCCCATCCAGGTCGCGGTGGCCGCATCACCGAACAACATGGTGGTGTTGCGATCCTCGGGGTCGACGATCTTCGAGTACGGGTCGGCGGTAATCAGCAGGCCATTCTTCAAGCCCGCCGCCTCCATGAAGCCCTTCATCGCATACAGGCCATAGACGTAGCCGGAGCAGCCCAGGGAAATATCGAACGCCGCGACCTGGGTGGTCAGCCCCAGCTTGTGCTGGACGATCGCAGCCGTGTGCGGCAGGCCTTCGGCATCGCCGTTCTGGGTGACCACGATCACCACGTCGATGGTCGCCGGGTCAAGCGAGGGATTGGCAGCGAACAACGTCCGGGCCGCCTCGACACACAGGTCGGAGGTTTCCTGGGTCGCATCCTTGCGCGGCAGGAAAGTCGAACCGATCTTGCCGAAGATGAAATCCTGATCTTTGCCGAATTTTGCGCCCTGAGCGTAATTGTCGACGCCTTCGACAGGTACGTAACTGGCGATGCTTTTGATGCCAATCATTGTGGCTTCCCGATAGATATGGCGAAAAATCGCGGGCTTTCTCGCCGGGGTCAGGTACCTCGGGTAAAGATACGACGTGACTGCCCGCAGACTCGATAGCTTAGAGATGCACGTTTCGACTGCCAAGTCACGGTTATCTATACGATCAGCCAATCGCGCGACATGATCAATGTCTTCCCATGCCACCTTGTCGGCCCGAGCTTGGCCAGGCCCCTGCTTTGCACGGGCTCCTGGCCTTGCCTCTAGCACTCAGGCCAGCCAGGCCCGCCGCCAGGTTTCCAGGCGCTCGCCTTCAAGCAACCAGTGCGAGCGCACGGTTTGCTGCAAGGCGTCCCCTAGCGCAGCCGACGCATCCCGGTCCTCCAGGTGCAAACGGATAGCCCGCAACCAGTCACTCGCCTGGTTTTCCACTCTCGACAAAGGCAGGGTGTCCGCGCCGGCAAAACCAGCAACCCGGCTACAAATGACCGGGTGTGCACAGGCAGCGTGCTGCAGCACTCGGAGGTCGCCAGAGCAGGCGTTGCCCAGGGTGTCGGCCATGGGTACCAGCGCCAAGTCCAGGTTCAAAGCCGCAAGGCTGCTGCCCAGACGCTCGGCGGAAGCCTGGGGATGGTGTTCGCGGACGAAAGGCCGCAATGCCTGTGGGCAGTCGCCCAGGACCACCCAATCGACCTCGTGGGCCAGTGCCGGTACCACCTCGGCCAGCAGTTCGACATCCTTGTTGGCGACCCAACCCAGACGCGGCCTCTCCGCCACACGACGCAACCCTTGCAGCTGCCCCCAGGAGACAGGCAGCGCATTTTCAAGCAAACGGACATCATCATGCTGACCTTGCAGCAGCTCTGCCAACGCAGGTGCAGCGACAACCACACGGTCCGCCTGCATCAGGCCATAGCTCAGGCGCTGCAGCAACTCATCGGCGCCCAGGCCTGCGGCGAAGCCCATTTCCGGGACATAGCCATCCAGGTCGTACACTTTGAATGCCTGAGAGAACGCACGCAGGCGGCGCAAGGTCAGCAATCCGGCGTCCGCCAACGGCCGCTGCAGTACTATGCTCGAGGGCGCGTAGCGTTGAATATCCACCAGGGTCAGCACCCCGGTGGTCACCGAACCATCGATCGCGCCAGCGTTGCGCAACGCCATGAGCGGCTGGATCACACGTGTGCACCCGGCGGCCTGCTGGTCGGCGGCAAACGCCAGCACCGTCGGCACGATGCCTTGCAAGGGGCGCCAGCACAAACCGTTGTCCTGCCGCGCATGGCTGTGGCCGGTGAGCAGCGAGAGGTTGGCGTTGTAAGAGGGATCACTGGCCAATTGTGGCAACCAGCGAGCATAGAGTGCCTCTTCCTGTTCTGCGCTAACCACAGCCGCAGGTGTCGCCTCCAGGTGCAGCCTGGCATGTGGTGTCCAGACATTCAGGAATCCGGCTTGCTGCAGGCGCAAGCACAGGTCCACTTCAGTCCATGGCGCCAGCAACGGGTCGACGGTGAAACCACCGAGTTCGAGGAAATCTGCTCGCCGGACCATCAGGCAGCAATCGCCCACGGCCGCACCATTACGCTCGGTCACCAGCGCCGCCAATTCACCTTCCTCGCCAAGCAGTCGTCCTGCAAAGGCCGGGCCCACGCTCCCCCCTTGACCAAGCACCAGACCTGCCTGCTGAACCACACCATCGACGCTCGACAGCATACCGCCCACAGCGCCCACCTCCGGGCGCTGCGCATGGTTGAGCAAGGCCGGCAGCCAGTCGCTGTCGCTGACGATCGCAGCTGCATCCAGCCAGACCAGAAATTCACCCTGGGCTTCCTGCGCAGCAGCGTTGCACATGGCGGCTCGTGCCTGCCCCGGCATGAAACGCAACACCTGGATATGCCCCTGCCCCACCTCGCTCAGCATCTCCAGCCACTGCAGCAGCAGCGGATCATCATTGCCGGGCTCGATCAGCAATACTTCATGTTCGACGATCGTGATGTTTTCCAGCAACTGCTCGACGCAACGCTGCAACTGCGCAAGATCACCGTCGATATAAATCAGGACAGTTACCGGGGTTGGCCGCGAATGCCCATAGTCGATCTGATACCGGTTCGGTGCCTGCACCATCGGTAGGACCTGCGCATCGGGGTAGCCGCGTTCCAGCAGATGCGCGCGGATCACAGCGCGCTCTTCGGCGCAAGTCATCACTTCAGGTCGGTTGGCGATCAACAACGGCTCGCTGATGTGCCCCACTACCCCCAAGCCGTGGTCGGCAATCAGTCGCAACTGGAAAGCCAGCTCGAAGGCGCGCCCGGCGGCCGGGTCGAAGCCACCCTGCTGCAAGAGCGTGCGAGTGTCATACAACCAATGCCGCGACAACGCGGCCGGGTGCCCCAGTAGCAAATCCAGGTTGAGGTCGGGACGCAGGCGGCCTTCGACCGCACCATCGGCACCCCGAACGGCTTCGTCGGCAAAAACCGCCAGGCAGGTAGCTGGCGCCTGCGCCAAGTCGAGGGCCGTAACCAACAGGCCGCTGGCGGTGAATTCCTCGCCAGCTTCGACCACCATGCACCAATTGCATGGGCTGCTTGCAAGTACGCCATTGATGGCGGCCAGCGGCGCTTGGGTGTCAGCCGGCAACCACTGCACATTCGGCCGACGCGGCTCCTGCGCCCCCAGCACGCACACCTGGATGCGTTGATACAACACATCGTCCAGGCTGCCGAGGGTGCGCACCAAGGCGTCAGGGTCACCATGGTCCAGCACCAGCACGGCTATTGACGGCGCAGCGGGTCCGGTCAGGCGTTCCTGCATCAACTGCAGCTGCTGCGGCAGCGGGTAACGTTGGCGCAGCCAACCGAGCATGCCGTTACTGTTGCCGGCCGCCTCACGACGGGCGGCGAATTGAGTCTTGGCGATGAATACCTCAAGCTGCGTCCAGAAAGGCGCCGTTCGCTGGACATAACGCTGCAAGGCACCGTCGAGCCCGGCACTGGCACGCCCGAGCGCATCCGGCTGATCGAGCATCGCGAAACCATGGCTGCCGATGAAGCTGTCCTCAAGAAATTGCTGATCAATCCCATGTCCCGGAATGAAGATCACCGGGCAGCCGCACAGCACGGCGATCACACAAGTCATAGACCATTCATGGGTATAGAGCACTTCGGCCTTGCGCAGCAGCACGGCCAGCTCAGGTAACGTCAAGGCGTTGGCCATGCTGAGCAGGCGAATGTCCGCGGGCAACTGCGAATAGTCGATCTGCTCCAGGGGATGGCGGTTCTGGTAGAGATATTTGCCATCACGCAAGGTGCCCGGTGGCGGTGCACTGAAAAGCTCGACATCGATGGTGGGCAGGCACAACAAATCGCCATCCGGATAGCCATGCCGCGCAGCGATCAGGGCGCCGGAATAGAACAACAGGTCCCTACCCGCTGCCTGCATGCTCTTGCCGGTCAGGAAACCCTCGAAATTCAATAGGAAACGCGCCACCACGTCACAGCCAAGCGGGTTGCCTACCACCACTTCCGGATAGACAGCGATGGGGACCTTCCCTTCATCCTGATGGCGTTTCTGGGTCAGTGGGTCCAGCAACGGTGTCTTGAGGTTCGGGTTGACCACCTGGCCACCGCAGATGTAGGCCTCGCGCCCGTTAAGATTGAGCATGTGGCAAAGGTAATGCAATGAAGCGACGCCCGAGGAGGTTTCCCGATAGTCCGGAGCCAGGATGTAATACGGATGCTCCGGCTTGGCATACATCAACCGCAGCCGCATCAGCGCCTGGTCGAGCAAGTGGGCGTCACCCCCGGCAGAATAGGACATCGCTTGGAAACTCCAGAATCAGAAATACAGGGGCAAGCCCGCCTCAGGCGATGCGGGACTCGGCAAAGAATTGAGTGATTGCGGCACATACTTGGGCAACCTGCCGAGCGGTCATGTCCGAATAAAGCGGCAAGCGCACCAGGCGCTGGGCTACATCACAGGTCACCGACATTTCACCGACGCTGCGTGAATAGCGCAGGCCTGCGGGCGAATCGTGCAGCGGAACATAGTGGAACACTGCATGGATATCACGCTCGCGCAGGAAGCGGATCAGTTCGCTGCGCTCGTGGTTGCTGCGCATCAGCAGGTAGAAGATGTGCGCGTTGGCTGGCCGCCCCCCAGGTGTGCGCGGCAGTAGGAAGCAACCATCGGCCTCCAGAGCCTGCAATTGGTTGTAGTAGGCCTCGTACAACTCACGTCGATGAGCGTTGATGCTTTCTCCCTGCTCCAGCTGGGCATAGAGGAAAGCGGCAGTCAGCTCGCTGGGAAGGAAGGAAGAACCGACATCGACCCAGGTGTACTTGCTGACTTCGCCTCGGGCGAATGCCTTGCGGTTGGTACCCTTCTGCCAGATTATCTCTGCGCGCTCGATCAATTTCGGGTCGTTGATCAGTAACGCTCCGCCCTCGCCACTGATGACGTTCTTGGTCTCATGAAAACTCAGGCAACCGAGGTGGCCGATAGTACCAAGCGCCCGCGTCTTTTCCCGGGCGAGAATCGCCTGAGCGGCATCTTCGATAAGCATCAGGCCATGCCGGTTGCAGATACGCAGCAGCGCGTCCATGTCACATGGCTGCCCGGCGTAATGCACAGCTACGACCGCCTTGGTTTTCTCGGTGATCGCGGCTTCAACCAGGCGCTCATCAAGGTTCAGGCTATCGGGACGAATATCCACGAACACCGGCACTGCACCGCGCAGCACGAAGGCATTGGCGGTGGATACGAAAGTGAACGAAGGCATGATGACTTCATCCCCTGGCCCGACATCGGCCAGTATCGCCGCCATTTCCAGCGCCGCCGTGCAAGAATGGGCAAGCAGCGCCTTCGGGCAACCCAGATTGTCTTCCAGCCATTGCTGGCATGCCTGGGTAAACTGGCCGTCGCCTGCTATACCGCCATTCATCACCGCCTGGGCGATATAGAACAGCTCCTTGCCGACGACAAAAGGTTTGTTGAAGGGAATAACCTGTTTGCTCACGTTCATGTGCCTCAGGTGAAATCGCCAAGTGACAGGTAGCCACCGATCAGCGCATCGAGAAACTCCACCGACACCGCCTGCTCCAGGCCGTTTCGAGTAAAGAAATCGTGAGCGCGCTGGTAGTAGTAGCGTTCCAAGGCCTGGTCAGCATCGGTATGACCGGCGTCATAGCCATGCTGAGAGAGCGCCGAGCATTTGACTGCTGCATATTTGCGACAGCACTCTTCGACCGATTGGTCGAGCACTGCGCGGCGCCGTGGCCGGGTGTACTCGAAATATGCGCCTGCCTGCGTCGAGAGCTGCCTGTCCTGTAGCAGCGCCGCCAGGTTGTCAGCCAACCAGGGCGCGAAGTGGTAGCCATCCCGGCGCGTGCCGGTAGCGATGAAAGTATTGTCGTTGAGTTGGCCAATCACCGGATAACCGTCGAGGCTCACCGGGCGATAGCCGAAGTTGTACCGCACAAAGCCGCTGGCACGGTGCATCTGGTTGACTTGGTTGATCGCGCCATTTATCAAGGCGGCCACCGATTCCGCGCGTGGCACCTGTTCGTCAACCGTGGTGATAAGGTTGGTCGCGCCGACCACGAAGAGGTCGTTCTGGTAAGGTGCATGGTAGATGCCACAGGCGCCGCCACGGTTGGGTGTGCGCAGCACATAACGCCCTTGGATCCCTTGGTTCTTCAACACCACGGTTGCGCCGACGCCGTTGATCACCCGAATGCAGTCGTCCTCGCCCCATAGCCGGGTAGCCATGCTGCCATTGGCCAGGACCAATCGCTCCGCCGAGAGCACCCGGCCGTCGGTCAGGCGCGCCGCGCAGGTCCGCCCGCCAACCTTGTCCAACGTCTCCACCACACCCTCGACAAAGCGCACACCGCGCCGTGACAGTGTCGCTTGCAAAGCCTGGATGACCCCATCCGGGTTGACCACACCCTCCCGCGGCAGGAACAACGCGTTGCGGCTGCGATAGCCCGAAGCCGGTGCGTACGCTGGCTCGATCGTCGGCTCGACCCGCTCGTATGGTTCGGCAAACGCTTCCAGGTAGCCGGCAATGGCATCGAACGCCTGGTCTTCAAACCGGTTGGAGGCGTTGTTGTTGACCAGTACAGTGCCCAGCCGATAATACTCGGCGGGTATCTCGAATTCTTCGACGAACGTAGCCCATAACCGCGCCGAAGCCTGGCTCAGCTCGAACTTGAGGCGGTCACGCGGGTTGTCCAGCGCTCCCGGTTCCAGCTCGGCGAACGAGTTGAGCATGGCTGCTGCTGCCATCGAGGCGCTGTAGGGCCGCGCCAAGGGACCTACTACCGTAATGCGCTCGGCCGGAACCGAACGGGAAAGGCCCGCAGCGATCGCCAGACCGACCATGCCATTACCAATAATCAGGAACATCGCAAGTCCCCCTTACAGCAACTTGACAATGCACAGGGACGGGTAAGTCTGCGAGCGCTTGATCTCGTGACGAACTTTGCCCAACACTTCGGCGATATAGGCGTAACCCTCGCCCGGCAGGAAATCACGCTGCAACTGGAAGAACACCAACTGCGACCCAGGCAAGCAGCGCGGCAGTATCTGTTCCAGGGCAAAGCGAGTCGGCCCCTCCAAGTTCATGTCGAAGAACGCCAGCGCCACCAGCAGATTGCGATTTTCTTCGATGAAACGTGGCAGGGTATCCTTGATATCGCCCTCGACCACCTGATGTCCGCTGGACACCTGTGGAAGCGCATTGATGCTTTCATGCACGGCCAGCAGATGACGCAGGTAATCGGCGTAACCATTGCCGGTGTCGTAGCAACCGTCCTGGAAGTGCTCGTTGGCTACCTTGCTGTCGCTGGCATGCGACTTGTAGCCGGCGAACGTATCGAACGCCGCCACCCGGCGCTGCTTGTTGAAAGGCTCGAAGATGGCGCGCAGGTTCTCGCACAGCACCGCGTTCTGGCCACGCCAGGTACCGAAGTCCAGCACCGAGCCAGGCAGCGAAACAATCTCGCGATACAGGTCGGAAATCGCCAGCATCCGTGCCAGGGAAGCCGAGCGGATGAACAGGCCGAGATTGCGCTCCTTTTCGGCGTCATCGAGCGGCGCATTAGCAAAAGATTGCCAGAGCTGTTCACGCGCCTCGAGCTGGCTGTCGCTGGACTGAGTAACGGAAGTTGAGCCTTTCTTGAGCATGGATATCTCCAGGAAACAGGGAAGTCGGACGCTAAGTCACGGGGCCTTGCGCACGAGCAGGGTGAATTCGTACAAGCCATAGTCGTGCAAGAGTGCCACCTGCCTGGAGTAGGTTCTTTTGCACAGATCAAAGTAGTAGCAGGGGTCACCGTAATACAGGTAGTCGCGCATGAATGGCGTGTCGGAGTAGCTGGTCAGGCAGTTGAATGCAAAGCCTTTGACCGAGCAGGCGTCCATGCTGCGAAGCACCTCGGCAATGTAGCCTTCCCAGGCTTCACGCGGGGTTTGTTGCGACACGTTGAAGATGCCGCTGGCCACCGCGTAATCCGCCGTGCGGGTGGGCTGCTCGGCAACTTCGAAACGGGCGGCTTGATCTGCATCGTGCTTGGCGCGAGCCGATGCGATCATTTCCGGCGACAGGTCATAACCGTGATAGTCCACTGCAGCACCGCGCTCGTGGAGCCAGTCAAGCAATGCCCCGTAGCCACAGCCAACGTCGACAAGGCTGAAACCCTGCTGCCACTCCTGTTGCGGGACCAGCTTCAGCAGCTGTTCGAACCGCAGGTGTTGGGAAGTGCTGCCGTTCCAGTCAACCCCTTCCGGAGTGGCGCCATGCTCGCGTATGCGCGAGGAATAATACTGCTCCACTTCTCGCAGAATGGTCGTGCTCATGGTCGCCGCTCCAGGAAGGCAGGCGCGTCGGCGCCGGTGTTGAACAACAGGTCGATGACACTCAGCGCGTGCTGGAACTCGCCGAAAAGTTGCGGGTACTCGGGATACCCGTCATAACTCATGTACGACACCCCCAGGCCGGCGGCGGCAAACGCTGCCTCGTCCAGGTAACAACTGGCCGCCGGACCCGACAGGTAATGGGTTCCGCCAACGGCTTGGCACAGCTGAATCAGACGCTCGTTCTTGCCGGTTGCCTGCCCCAGTTCCTCAGCGCGGTACAGCGGCGTGTGGATATCCAGCAGTGGGCACAGACCAGCAATGAACAGGTGGTTGATACGCGACAGATTCGTAAGCTTTGCAGCCTGCTCGAACAGCGTCCTGATCGGCCCTTCCATTTGCTGGAAACAGGCCGCGCGACGATAGTTCATCTCGATGGTTCGCCAGTGCGCCGCTGCCCAGCCGGGCTCGCTGATCTCCACTTCATTGATCAACTGCGCGTAACGCCCCTTGTTCTTCACCGGGATGCTCAGCCAGTGCTCGCCTTGTGCCGTCTTGATTTTGTTGCGGTTACGCCAGTCTCGGCGCGTGTACTGGACATCATCGAACAGAATGAACGCATCGACGCTTCCGATCAGGTCGAAATACCCTTTCCAGGGGATATAGTTGGACTGCAGCACAGCCACTTTCTTTTGCATTCACGACCTCGTCCACACCACGAGAAACCAAGCGCCAAGCCTGTCAATTAATTGCCGCCAGGCAAAAAAAAACCGGGCGTCTGCCCGGCTTTTGCAATTCCCGCGCCAGTTACTTGAACGGCTTGAGCCAACCCGCCTCGGCGCGAACCGACTGGCCGTCAACGGCCACCTCGCGGGTGAACGCGCCTGGCCATTTTGCCAACAATGCCTGCGCCGCTGCGGATTCCGGAGCCACTGCGCCGTCGACCGCCAGTTGCGCCTGCGGTACCCACACCACCAGGCTGCCAGCAGCGGCAACTGCAAGGCACAAGTCGATATCGGCCGCCGCCACCGCTTGCAAACCGCCACACTGCTCGAACACCTGGGTCCGCACCATCAGACAATTACCTGACACCGCCGGGCATCCACGCACGGCGCCAAGCCAGCAATCCGAACTGCCCGCGCCGCCCTGCAAACCAACCCAGGGTGCATGCACGCTCGGCCCGGCCAGCAAGTCGTAACCGGCATGTGCGAGGGTGCCATCGCTGTCGACCAGGCGCGCGCCGACCACCCCAACCTCCGGTCGCTGCGCCTGGTTGAGCAGAGATTCCAGCCAGGCCGGGGTGATCACCTGGCATCGTTCCCCCAGCAACACCAGATAGTCGCCCCGTGCTTGCCGTGCTGCCTGGTTGAGCAGGTTTTCTGCCGCCTCGGCGACCACCAGGCGTACGCGTGAGGCGAACGGCTGAAGAGCCTCAGCCACCTGCGCATGCTGCTCCTGAGTACAAGCGAGCAGGACCTCAAAGCGAGGATAGCGCGTGCGCTGGAAAAGGCAGGTGAGACTGCGCTCAAGCGCAGACTGATCGCCCTCATGGGCTATCAGTACGCTGACTAATGGCGTTGAGCTGTGGCGAAAATCGATGGCCAGCCCATCAGCACCCTGATCGCTTACCTGCCCTCGGTAACCCAGCCGCTTCAGGTGGCGGTCAAGAATCTCCAGCGCTTCGGAGGACATCGACTCCGAAGCTCGCTGCGCGATCACCAAATACTCATCCATATGCGCCAAGCCACCGACTCCACGCTCCTCCACCAGGCGCAGCAACAAATCATATTCCAACGCATGGCCGAGACGGCTGTCGAAACCGCCGAGATCAAGCACGACTTGGCGGCGCAGTAGCCAGTGACGCGACATCAGGCCTGGCTGGCTACGCAGCACGTCAAGGTCGCTGCCAGGGCGCCTGATACCCACCAGGCGCCCCTCGCCATCACGCTGTACCTCATCGGCACAGATCGCATCGCAGGCTGGAGACTCAGCCAGTTCCAACTGCAAGCGCAGCAGCCCACCGCCAGCGAGGACGTCCCCCGCCTGCAGCAGCATCAGCCATTCACTTGGCAACTGGCGCGCCGCCTGGTTCAGGTGTGACACCCAGTTGCCTGGTTCCACCTGGATGAAATGCAGGGTGTCCCGTGCAGTGGTGATAGCCGGAGGTTTCCCAGCCTTGAGCACCACCAGCTTGAAATGCCGCAGGCCCGTTGCCAGCAGGCTATCGAACGTCGCCTGCAAGGCAAGGTCGTCATCTTGCAGATCGACGACCATGAAGCCGATCTGCGGCCCCGGGCGCTTGGCCAACTGGGCAAGCACGCGCTGACGTACAGCTGACGTCGGCGTTGCATCAGCCAAGTCCTGCAAAAGCTGACCAGAGCCGGTGGTCGCCAGCCATCCTGGTACGTCCTGGCCAGGCACGCCGTCGAGGCGCTCGAGCCAAGCTCCCAACTCGCGGAGCTTCTCTGCATGCTCTTCGCCCTTCAATGTCGCCAGTAAGCGTTGGCAGACGTCCCGGCTGAACAACCCCAATGCCAAGGCCTGCCAATAACGCTGCTGCAGGCTCTCGGTAGTGTCGTTGGGGTGCACTTCAAGCAATTCACGCTGACGCACCCAGGTGCCCTCCAGCGCATAACGGTGCTCGCGCCCGGTCGGCCAGGCATGGCAGAGGAACTCGAGTTGGGTGAGACGCTGGAACAGGTCGTTCTGGTAGTACGGCATTTCCACATATTGCCGCGGCTCGAACTGCCGATCCGGGTCGGCGATCACGCTGGTCCAGCATGAAGTGAACAACAGCGGCGGCTCACCCGCATCATAGCTGCCACGTACCAGACGATTGAGTACCATAAAGCCAGAATCGCCTGTGAATACGCTCTCTCGTTCTGCGTCCCACGCGCGTAGCCGGCGCACGGTTCGCACCAGCTGCTCTTCCCTGGCTACCGCCGACACATTACGCGGCGCCAGCTCACAAATAACGTCGGTCTGGTCCAGCGGGATGACTTGCCCTTCGGCCAGCAAAGCCAACGACAGCGCCACGCGCCAGCCGGAGAAATCCAGATCCTCCGGCAGGCTGGCAAGCACTGCACGCAGCCTCTCGACCCTGACCACAGCACGCCAGGCCGGTTGGTTGGCCAAGGCGTGCGCACGCATGCGTGCCAACGTGCCCTCTTCTTCCAACTCCGGGAATGGGTGACCGATCTTGTAATAGGCTACCTGGCTATTGCCCGGGACGTACCCCAAGGCGTAGCCTTGGGCGCCCAGCGCCAGCGGATTGGCATTCAGGCAGGCAGCCGCGCTGTCCAGTGCTGGGGCCTGCACGAAGTCGGCATCCAGGGCCAGGTTGACCAGCGGCGTTGCAACCTGCTGTAGCACCTGCTCCAGGCGCGCGCTGCACACCGCCCCGGGGCTGTGTGCCTCAAGCGCATCCACGGCCAGGCAGGCAGTGCCCGCCCGGCGGTAGTAGTGCAATGCCCGCTCACGATGAGCCGGTTGGTCATGACCAAGCAACACTACCGTGACGTCACTGCGCGATCCGTTTGCGATATCTGCCATAAAGCACCTTAGAAGGGAGAGTTGGGCGCCCGCTCGCAACGAACGCGAAAAAATCAGTCCGCCAGCCAGGCATTCGACCACTGCTGCAAATGCTGCGGCATCAGCACATAGTCCCGCAGCACTGCCTCACGCAGGGCATCACCCTGGCGATAGCTGGCCTCAGGGTCGGCAAGATGCATGCGGATCGCATCCAGCCACTGTTCGGTGGTGTTGTCACGCACCCGGGTACATGGCAGGTAGCCGCCGTAGGCCTTGGTGTCTGTGCAGATCACCGGGAAACCGCAGGCACCATACTCAAGCAAACGAAGGTTGCTCTTGCAGTCATTGAACAGGTTCTGCTCGAGCGGCGCCAAGGCCAGGTCGAGGTTGAGACTGGCCAGCTTCTGCGGGTACAGCGCCAGGGGCACACCGGCATGGAATTCCTTGATGTAGGGACGCAGCACTTCCGGACACATGCCAAAGAACACCCAATCGACCTCGTCAGCCAGTGTCCTGATCACGTCCAGCAGCAGCTCCAGGTCGCCGCGGTGGCTGGTACCACCAGCCCACCCCACCCGCGGACGTGCACTGCTTTGCCGCTCACTGCTCAGCCCGGTCCACAGCGGGGCGGCAAGCATGTTGGGCACCACCCGGATGTCATGGTGCATATCCGACAACGCATCGGCCAGCGGCTGGGTAGAGACCACCAACCGATCGCACAGCGCGATGCCGCGCGTCACCCGATCGCGCATGTCCGCCGGGATGTTGCGGGCATGGGCATTCTTTTTTGGCACATCGATAATGTAGTCGTCGATCTCGAAGATGCGCCGTGCATTGGACAGACGCTTGAAGCGGGTGATTTCCTCGATGGAGCTGGATGTGTAGCGGCACTGCAAGATCAGCACGTCGGGCTTCTCGCGCTCTACATCAATCATTTCCGGGGTGGTGAAGTCCAGCCGTCCCTGGATCCAGCCCGCGCGCTCCAGCTCAGCGAAGGGTTGCGCCACCCGATAGTGGCCAACCGCAGAGGTGTTGATCGGCAGGGCCAGTACTGATGGGAGTACCCGGCTGATGAAGGGGTCCCAGCCGCGGCGCTGGCCGGCATCCAGATTGAAGCTGGCCATTTTCAAGCTGAGGTTGCGGTTGTACGCTGGATCCCGCGCGACTTTGGCCAGCCACCGCTGATGGAAGTGATCCCGGTCAGCCACCTTGCGCTGGCTATTCGGCTGAGCATCACCCAGGGCAGGAAAGCGCGCCAGTACCGCATAAGGCGTCCATACCGCCAGGTAGCCTTGCTCGCGAATGCGCAGGCACAGGTCGGCATCCTGCAGGCCGCCTTGAAGCTGCTCCACTTCGAAGCCATCGAGCGCCTGGAAAAGCTCGCGGCGCACAAGCAGGCATTCCAGGCTCAATGCGCTCCAGTTCTGAACTGCGCTCAAGCGATGCATGTACCCACCGCTGTCTGCGGGCATGCCCACGAAGGGGCTGCTGACCCCGCCATGCAGGCCCAGCACCAAGCCGGCGCTGAACACCTGACCGGTATGGGTGCACAGCTTGGGCGCAACCACTCCGACTTCCGGGCGCCGCGCCTGCGCCAGCAGTTCAACCAGCCAGCCTCGCTCGAAGGCGACACAGGCGCTGTTGAGCATCAACAGGTAATCGCCACGGGCCGCCGCGCTAGCTTCGTTCAGTTGTGCGGCAACGCTGCCGGTCGCCACATGAATTACGCGCAACTGGTCGCTGCCCAGCGCCTGAATCGCAACCAGCCACTCACGCATTTCAACAGAGGTCTGCGGCGAGGCTACCAGCAGCACCTCGAAATGCTCATGCTCGGTGTGCTCGAACAGCGACTCGACGCAGCGCCTCGCACCGGGCAGGTCTTCACCCAGGGTAACCAGGATGGACACGCTGACCTGGCCTTCGTGCTGATAGGCCACCCGGCACAGCGCGATGCCTTCGGCACAGGCTACCGAAGCCTGGACTCCCAGGCGCTGCAGGTGCGCACGCACTATCCGGGGCGCCTGCTCGACGCAGCCAGCATCAGTCAGCCAGCTGGCATAATCCCACTGGCAATGCACCAGCAGTTCGTCAATATGTTCGACAACCTGCAGCCCATGGCGCTCGGCCAGACGCCAGAGCAGGTCATGCGGCGCAAGGCAGCCGAAATCGGCATCGAAGCCGCCGACCTCCAGCAACGCCTCACGCTCGAACGCCAGTACGCGGCCCACATAGGGCTGACTGCGCATCAAGTCAAGGTTGAAATCCGGTTTGAAAATCGGCGTGTTCGGATACAGCGTGTCGTGGCTGCCTTCGTCCACGTAGATGCACATACGCTCACGAAGAGCCATGCGCTCGCCCATGATTGCCAGGGCGTGCGGCACCAACCGGTCCCCTGCATGCAACAACAGGATCCAGTCGGCCTCGTCGCTACACACCAGACGCGCCTGCAACCGAACCAGACAATTGCCTTGCCCAGCGAGGTATTCCACCGTATTGCCAGGTGGCTGGTCCAGCCCATCGCCGGCCAGCACCCAGACAGCTGACGGCGTGAAGGACTGCGCGGCCAGGCTGTCGAGGGTCGCGCGCAAGGCCTGTTCTTCCCCCGCTTCAGCCCAGATCACCGGGACGATGCGCGGCTGCCAGCCCCATTGCTCGATGCGCTTGGGCAGCGCCCGCTGCTGGGCCTCGGACAAGCTGCGGCATTCCAGCCATTGGGCATACACCTCTTCGAAAGACAGGCAATCGGTGCCCACCTGCTGCCCCTGGCGCGCCTGCTGCGCGCTATACAGCCGGTTCAGCTCGTATTCTTCCCATTGCGCCCCGGCTTCACCCTGGTAACGCTCCAGCGGCAGGTAGCGTACCCAGCCACTGGCCGGCGCGGCCTCGCTCGCCCGTGCCGCCAGCATCGCCTTGAGCCAATCGGTCTCGATGGGGAACGCCATGGTCATGCCGGCCTGGTAACTCAGGCGCGCAGGGTGCAGGCGCTCCATGCTGAGAAAACGTGACAGGTGGCCGAGGTTGCCACGACGCATGAGGCAGATGTACAGCGCCATGTCCAGGCGCGCGACGAAGCCGCTGCCGTCCTGCACCAGCGCTGGCAGGAACTCGGCCACCAGGTCGCGGCGCAGCAGCGCGTGGCTCAGCCCGCCGAACAGGTTGGGCGCGTTGGTCTCCAGCGCTTCGAGCAGGTCACTGCCCTTGACCACCGCGTCCTCCGGGCACATCACCGCGTTGAGCATGCGTGGCGGCAACAAGGCGTCGTCTGCCGCGCACAGCATGCGCTGGCAGATCGTCATGCTGACATCGGCATGCTGCGCCATGAGCCTGGCCTGCAAGCCGACGCATTCGGGGAACAGCCGGTCATCATCACAGAGAAACTTGAGCAACGGCCCCCGGGCATGCTCCAGGCACACCATCAGGTTACGGGCGAACCCCAGGGTCTGCGGGTTGCGCACGTAGCGCACCGGTTTGCCGGTTTCGCTCATCACCGCCTCGACGATTGCCGCGATTTCCGGGCCGCGGCTGTCGTCGCAGACCAGCACTTCGAGCATCGGGTAATCCTGCTCCAGCGCGCTGAGCAGGGTTGCGCGAAAGAACTCGGGGTTGAAGGCCGGGATGGCGATGCTGACGAGGGGCTGTTGGCTCACGGGAATGACCTTGAAGAACGGCGTGGCCAGCACCGCCTGGGCTGGCCCGCAGATGACGCCAGGAGAGGTATCAGATGTAATTGACCAAGGACAGCCCGGCGACCTTGGCATAGGCCTGCAACGAAGCCTGCAGCATGTTGGTCTGCATCTGCAGGCGCAGCATTACCTCGGCCGGGTCGCTTTCGCGAATCGAGCTCTGGGTCTTGGCATTTTCGGTATTCAGCGCTTCGTTGGTCTCGGACTGCACGTCCAGTGCCTGGCCACGGCCACCAATGGCGCTGACCGAGGCCGACACCTGGTTGGTGGCACTGGCAATGTTGCCGATGGCCGCATCCAGGGATGCCCGGAACTGCTGCCGGGCCACCGGGTCGCCATCCACCGGGCTGTTCAGCGCGGCGCGCAGCTTGCCGATGGTATCCAGCACATTCTGGGTCTGATGGGTGTCGACCTTGATCGCGAACGAATCACCGGCGTTCGGGGCGCCCGACAACTCGAAGCTGACACCTGCCGCTGTCGCAGTGGTACCGCCTGCGCCGCCGAGGACACCGGAGGCCACCGGCCGGCTATCGGCAGTCACGGGGGCCGCATACAGCTCGAAGCTGTTGCTGCCGGTGAACTTGAGCACCGCACCACCGGAAGGAAATGCTGCATCGTAGGCTGCCTGATCGGTGATGGTCGCGCCGGTAACCTGCTCGGAAGAGCTGTTACCCGGGCTGCGGGTCCCGGACACTTCATCTGCACGGGAGCTCAGGGTAAAGGTGTGCCCGGCGATGACCGCGTCTTCGTTGCCCTTGTCGCCAGCCTGGAAACTGATGTCCAGGCGCAGGTCGACGCCACGGAAACTGATGGTGGTGTTGTCGCCGTTGGGGTCGAACTTGCCGCCCTGGCTGGCTTCGAGCGTGACGTCATTGTTGTTGGCGTCAGTGATCTTGTATTCAGTGCTGCTGATGAACTCGATGGTGTACGGCTCGCCGCCACGGAACCGGTCGTTGTAGGTCGCGCTGCCCGACACCTGGCCGTTGGACAGGCTGACCCGGCCATCATCGGTGGCGGGTGCAGTCAGCGCGGTCTGGCTGCGGCTGGTATTGAGCGCCTGCTCGAAGGCGTCGTAGCCGGTCTCGTTGGCCGCCAGGGTGAGCATGTCGCCAACCTGCAGGCTCAGCTTGCCCTGGTCGCCCTGGTAGCTGTAGGTGCCATCTGCGTTGCGCACGTAGGGTGGCGTATCGCCCTTGGAGCCGGAGAAGATGTACTTGCCATTTTCGTCCCTGCTGTTCATCAGGGTGAACAGCTGGTCTTCGAGCGAGGCGAGTTCGTCGGCATTGGCCTTGCGATCGGCGTCGGTCATCGAACCGTTGCCGGAGCTTACCGCCAGCTCGTTGACCCGCTGCAGGATGGTGCCGATCGAGTTCAGCGTGCTTTCGGCAGTGCCCAGCGCGTTGCGCACGCTGGTGATGTTGCCCGAGTACTGCTTCAGCAGGTTCTGCTGCTGCTCCAGCTGCAGCAGGCGAGCCGCGCCAACCGGGTCGTCCTTGGCCGAACGCACGCGGATGCCATCGGAGGCTTCCTGCTGGGTCTTCACCGTGTTGGCGAAGTTGCGCTGATAGTTGGCCTGGTTGGTGTTGTAGAACTGCGAAGTGGAGATGCGTACGCTCACGATCTACGGCTCCTTAAAGACTGTTGATCAGGGTGGCGAAGGTTTCCTGGGCCGCCTTGATGATCTGCGACGACGCGGTGTAGTACTGCTGGAACTTGATCAGGTTGCCGGTCTCTTCGTCGACCGACACCCCCGACAGGCCGTTGCGGCTGTCCAGCGCAGACGTATGCAAGGCCGAGGTGGCATCGCTGTCCATCTGCGCCTGGCCGGCCTTGCCGCCGACGTTGGAAACCAGCTTGGCGTAGGCATCGGTGAAGCTGATGCCCTTGCCGTTGGCGCCGACCTCGACCGTGGACCGGGTCTGCAGGTCGAGTACCGACTGGCCATTGCGGTTGTCCGCCGAGCCTGCGCCGGTCAGCGCCACGGTGTAGCTGTCACCGTTTTTCGGGGCGCCGGAAACACTCATCTCGAAGTTGAAGCTGGCGCCCAGCGAATTGCCGTTGCCATCGACCATCGGCACCGACAGCTGCAGCTTGTTCTCCTGGCCCGGCAGAATGGTGCCGCTGCCGATCTCGGTGCCCTTGGCGTCGTACATCTTGTAGGCCTGGGGCGAGGTGGTGTCGTCACCGAATACCAGCTTGACCGGGGTGGAGTACTTCAGGCCGGCCTGCAGCTGTGAACGCTGGGCGGCATCGTAGATGTCCAGCTCGGAGGTCAGCGTCGGCTGGGTGATCACGCCAGTGCCCTTGTTACCCGCCCCGCTGGTAGCGGTCAGCGGCGCGGCCAGGGCCAGGCGCTTGGGGTCGGTGAGCACGGTGTCGATGCCGGCCGCAGCGTTGCGGGTCGGGGTGATCTTGAAGCTGTCGCCGGCACTCAGGCCACCACCGTTGAGCGACAGGGTGAAGCCGTCGATGACCGGCGGCGGCGTGTCGCCGAGGTCGAAGCTGCCCATGTCGGTGCCTTCCGGCAGCTTGCGCACGCTGTAGCCGGTGGCGCTGGTGAAGGTCACCTGGTAGTCGCTGGTGGACAGTTTGCCGGTGTCCTTGATGGTCACGTCAAGGTTGCCGGAGCCGGCACTGTTGCCGGCCTTGGCAATACTGCGCTGGCTGACGGCCGCGGCGCTGTTGATGTCGCCGAACAGGGTGGCGCCGAAGTTACCGTTCTTGTCGATACCCTGGGCCAGCTGGCTGTTGATTGCATCCGCCACCACCAGGGCCACGCGGCCCAGCTCGTTGACGGCAGGATCGAGGGTTTCCTTGCGGTAGCGGATCAGGCCACCCAGCTCGCCACCGCTGGTGGTGCCGGTGATGTCCATCTTGGTCGAGCCACGGTTGAGGATCAGGCTCATCCGGGTCGGGTCGGTCGCGCTCGGTTCCACGCCCAGGGTCTGGGTGGTCTTGCCGAGGACCAGGGCCTGGCCATTTTTCAGGTAGACGTCGTAGTTGCCGTCGCGCTCCACCACATCGGCCCCGATCAGTTTGCTCAGCTCGCGCACCGCGCCATCGCGCTGGTCGAGCAGGTCGTTGGGCTGGCCGGAGATGGACGCGACGCGAGAAATCTGGTCGTTGAGGTCTGCGATGCTCTTGGTCAGGTTGTTCACCTGATCGGCGAGCGACGCCATGTTGGCGTTGATGTCGCTGTTCTGCTGGTTGAACTGCGCCGACAGGGTGTTGAAACGCTTGGCCAGCGACTGCGCGCTGGTCAGCAGCAGTTGCCGCGAGGCGTCCTCGGTCGGCTTGGCCGCGGCATCCTGCAGGGCACCGAAGAAGCTTTGCAGCGCAGCGGTGATGCCGGTATCGCTGCTGGACAGGGCGGTATCCAGCGGCGTGATCTGGTTCAGGTACGTGGAGGCATCGCTGCTCAATGAAGTGGTGCTGCGCAGCTGGTTTTCCAGAAACGCGTTGTACACCCGGCGCACATCGGCCAGCGTGGTGCCACTACCGATGAAGACCTGGCCGACTTGCTGCCCGCCCTTGGTCTTCTGCACGTTCTGCTGGCGTGAGTAGCTTTCGACATCGGCGTTGGCAATGTTGTTACCGAGGGTGTACATCCCCGATTGCGCGGCGCCAAGCCCCGACATACCAATGTTGATCAGACTCGCCATGGTTCCATGCCCTTAAAGTTTCGTTGCAGTACCGAGCATTGCGTAGTGCTCGTACGACTTCATCTGTTTTGCAATCTGCGAGATCTTGCTGGCGTAGTTCGGGTCGGTGGCGTACCCGGCCTTCTGCAGTTCGCGCGCGAATTGTTCTGGGTTATCGGCAGATTTCACCGCATCTTGATAGCGGGCATTGTTCTGCAACAGGCTGACCAGGTCGTGGAAGCTGTCCTGGTACGAGTCGTAGGAACGGAACGCCGCCGTCTCCTTGACGAACTGGCCATCGCGGAACTCGCTGGTGATCGCCCGCGCCGAGTCGCCTTCCCAGTTGCCGCTGGCCTTGATGCCGAACAGGTTGTGGCTGCTGCTGCCATCGCTGTTGCGCATGACCGATTTGCCCCAGCCGGTTTCCAGCGCCGCCTGCGCCACCAGGTAGCGCGGGTCGATACCAATGCGCTTGGCCGCCTGTTCGGCCATCGGCAGCATGGTGGTGATGAATTCGTCGCTGTCGGCGAAGGCCTTTTTCGCTGCCAGCGGGGGCTGCGCCACCGCACGCCCGAGGATGCGCAGGCCGTTGTCCGGCACGGCAAAGGCCTCGGCCACCTGCTGGCCGTCACGCGCCGGCACGGCAGCGTTGTTGGTGGTGGCGGCCGACGGCACGATGCCGGCCAGCAGGCGATCGGTGAGCCTGCTCGGCAGCGCCAGACGCCGCGAATTGAGCGCGGCCACGTCGTTGCGGCTGGCGCTCGCCTGGCTGGCATGCACCGGCTCGGCCACCTTGCTGCCCCACAGCGCCGGGGCGCTGCCCTCGATGCGCGGGAACGGGCTGGTGTTGGCCGGCGCGCTCTTGTTCTTGGACAGCTGGCGCACCAGCACGTCCTGCAGGCCGATACCGCCGCCTTCGCGGGACATGCTCACGGCCAGCTGCTGGTCGTACATGTCACGGTACTGCTTCACCGTCTCGGTGTTCATCGGGTTGTCGTCGGCCAGCACGTCGCTGGCCTTGCGCGAGGCCTTGAGCATTTCGCTGATGAACAGCGACTCGAATTCCTGGGCCACCTTGCGCACGTTGGCGTCGCTGTCGCGGTCGCCGTGCTTGAGCGAACTCAGGCGGTTGAGGTCGGTGTAGGCACCACTGTCGGCGCTGCCGGAAACCAGGCTTTTACTGTTCATCCGCGCCGTCCTCAGATCACGATCAGGTCGGCCTGCAAGGCGCCGGCCTGTTTCAGGGCTTCGAGGATCGCCATCAGGTCGCTGGGCGCAGCCCCCACCTGGTTGACCGCACGGACGATTTCATCCAGCGTGGTGCCCGGGCCGAACTTGAACATCGGCTTGGCTTCCTGCTCGGCATTGACCCGCGAGCGCGGTACCACGGCGGTCTGGCCATTGGAGAACGGCCCCGGCTGGCTGACGATCGGGTCTTCGGTGATGGTCACGGTCAGGCTGCCATGGGTCACCGCCGCCGGCGACACCTTGACGTTCTGGCCGATGACGATGGTACCGGTACGCGAGTTGATGATGACCTTGGCCACGGCCTGGCCCGGGTCGATCTCGAGGTTTTCCAGAATCGACAGGTAATCCACACGCTGGCTCGGGTCCATCGGCGCGGTGACCCGTACCGAACCACCGTCCACGGCCTGGGCCACGCCAGGGCCGAGCAGGTCGTTGACCTTGTCGACGATGCGCTTGGCAGTGGTGAAGTCGGGGCGGTTGAGGTTCAGGGTCAGGCTGTTGCCCTGGTTGAAGCCGCTCGGCACCGCCCGTTCGACCGTGGCACCGCCCGGGATGCGCCCGGCCGACGGAACGTTGACGGTGATCTTGGAACCGTCACGGCCTTCGGCATCGAAGCCACCCACCACCAGGTTGCCCTGGGCCACGGCATAGACGTTACCGTCGATGCCCTTGAGTGGCGTCATCAGCAGGCTGCCGCCGCGCAGGCTCTTGGAGTTACCGATGGAAGACACGGTAATGTCCACCACCTGGCCCGGCTTGGCGAACGCTGGCAGGTCGGCATGCACCGACACCGCCGCGACGTTCTTCAACTGCACGTTGCCGGAGCCGGCCGGTACCTTGATGCCGAACTGCGACAGCATGTTGTTGAAGGTTTGCAGGGTGAACGGGGTCTGGGTGGTCTGGTCACCCGTGCCGTTGAGCCCCACCACCAGGCCATAACCGATCAACTGGTTGGAACGCACGCCAGAAATGCTGGCGATGTCCTTCAGCCGCTCGGCTTGGGCACCGAACGCGCAGGACAGGAGCAGGGTCGCGGCAATCAGCTGCCTTACGTTGAACATGTTCATCCGTACTCAGAAGGGCCAAAGCGGGCTCATGAAGAAGCGATCCAGCCAACCGGGCTGGCTGGCATCGGCAAACGAGCCGGTGCCCGAATAGGTGATGCGCGCATCGGCCACGCGGGTGGACGGTACGGTGTTGTCGGTAGCGATGTCGTCCGCCCGGATCAGGCCGGCGATACGCACCAGCTCCTCGCCGGTGTTCAGGGTCATCCACTTCTCGCCGCGCACGGCGACGATGCCGTTGGGCAGCACCTCGGCCACGGTCACGGTGATGGAGCCGGTCAGGGTGTTGCCCTGGGTGGCCTTGCTGTCGCCCTTGGTGGTGCGCTCGCCGTTATAGCCGGCTTCCAGCGACAGGTCTCCGCCGCCAAACGGGTTATTGGTGTTCGGCGTGCTGCCGAACAACGAGGTAAGGCCGATGTTGGCGTTGCTGTTCTTCTGGATCTGCGACCCAGCGTTCTTGCTCGCCGACGTGCGCTCGTTGAGGGTGATGGTGATGATGTCACCCACGCGGAACGCCTTGCGGTCGGTGTACAGGCTCTGCTCGAAACCGGCCTGGTAGATCGAACCGTTGTTGGCTGCAGCCGGCAGCGGGGTGCGCGGCAGGACCGGCGCATAATACGGGTCGTTCGGCTTGGGCGTCGGCGCGACGCAACCTGCCAGCACGACCGCCCCCCCCAGGGCGAACACAGACAACAAACGTTTCATGACACTTACCTCACGGTGTAACGGGAGTGGAACCTGCACTAGGGCTTAGAGCTGCTGGGTAACGAACGACAGCATCTGGTCGGCGGTGGAGATGACCTTTGAGTTCATCTCGTAGGCACGCTGGGTGGTGATCATGTTCACCAGTTCTTCCACGGTGCTGACGTTGGAGTTCTCCAGGGTCTGTTGCAGCGTGGTACCGAAACCGTTGAGGCCCGGGGTGCCGACTTGCGGCGCGCCGCTGGCTGCGGTCTCCAGGAACAGGTTGTCGCCAATCGCCTGCAGGCCGGCCGGGTTGATGAAGTCGGCGGTCTGGATATTGCCGATCACCTGCGCTGCCGGGTTGCCGGCGGTGGTGATCGACACGGTGCCGTCCTGGCCGACGGTGAAGGTCTGGGCGTCATTCGGCACCACGATCGCAGGCTCGAGGGCAAAACCCTGGGCGGTGACGATCTGGCCATCGGAGTTCAGGTGGAAGGTACCGTCACGGGTGTACGAAACCGTGCCATCGGGCTGCAACACCTGGAAGAAGCCACGGCCGTTGACTGCCATGTCCAGCGGGTTTTCCGTGGTCTGCAGGCTGCCGGTCTGGAAGTTTTTCTGCGTGCCGACAATGCGCACACCGGTACCGACCTGCAGGCCGGAAGGCAGTTCGCTGTCCTGGGTGGACTGCGCACCTGGCTGGCGCTTGATCTGGTACAGCAAGTCCTGGAACTCGGCGCGATCACGCTTGAAGCCGGTGGTCGAGACGTTGGCCAGGTTGTTGGAGATGACCGTCAGGTTGGTGTCCTGGGCGGACAGGCCGGTTTTAGCGACCCAAAGAGCCGGAAGCATGTAAGTTCTCCTCGTGCGCCTGTTTTACGGCACCCGTTCAAATGTGATTAGCCGATTTGCAAAACACGCGCCATGGCTTCGTCGCCTTCCTTGGCCGCGTTCATCATCTTGACGTGCAGTTCGAATTGACGGGACAGCGCCAGCACCGAAGTCATTTCTTCCACGGCGTTGACGTTGCTGCCCTCCAGGAAGCCTGACACCACCCGCACGTTGACGTCGGCGGCGGCGGGCTGGCCGTCCCGGGTATGGATCAGCCCGTCCAGGCCTTTGGTCAGGCCTTTGCTGTCCGGGTTGACCAGCTTGATACGGTCGACCTCGGCCATCACCCGCGGGTCTTCACCCATGGAGCGGATGCTGATGGTGCCGTCGGCGCCGACTTCAACCTTCTGCTCTGGCGGGATGGCGATGGGACCGCCATTGCCGATCACCGGCATGCCGTTGCCGGCACGCAGCACGCCCAGGGCGTCGATATTCAGGCTGCCGGTACGCACATAGGCTTCGCTGCCATCGGGCGCCTGCACGGTAATGAAACCTTTGCCGGTCACCGTCACGTCCAGGTCGCGCCCGGTTTCGATCATCGGGCCTTCGCTGAAGTCGGTGGCCGGGCGCTCGGTCATGGCAAAGGCCCGCGCCGGAAAGCTGTCGCCGAACACCGGCATCGAGCGCGCCTGCTCCAGGTCACGCTGAAAACCGTTGGTGGAAATGTTCGCCAGGTTGTTGGCGTGGGCCTTCTGCGCCAGCGCGTTCTGGCTGGCGCCGGTCATGGCCACGTAAAGCATCTTGTCCACAGTCATCCTCCGCTGCACTGGCGATCGTTTGCCGCTCGCCGCTGCTGTGCAGGCTCTAAAGCAAGTTCCGAACCAACTTTTCAGAATCATGAAAAAACCCGTGAATACGGGCTTTCAAGGGTGCCGCCAGGGTATTGGACGCCGGTTATCCGGCGCTTGCTTGCCGGTGACGGCAAACTTGTACCGGGCTCTTCGCGGGCGCCTTCAAGGCTCGCGGCACGCGCCATTGGTGAAGGGCCCGGCAAACTTCTTCCAGCCCTCCCCCGGCGGCCATTGCGAACAGACCAGGCGCCCATCCACCTGGCTCTCCCAGCGCCACCACGGCGCAGTGCCGGCCTGGGCCTGGTACAGGCACGCTGCAGCAACCAGTGCGACAAGCAGTTTTTTCATGACGCCCCCTGCAAAAACGACGAACCCCTTCACGACAAAGGGGTTCGTCCTGACACGCTCAACCAGCAACCATCAGGCCATCTGGATGACGGTCTGCATGATGGTGCTTTCGGTGGAGATGGTCTTGGCGTTCGCCTGGTAATTGCTCTGCGCCTTGATCAGCTCGACCAGTTCCTGGGTCAGGTTGACGTTGGAGGCTTCCAGCGAGTTGGACTCGACGCTGCCCAGGGTACCGGTCTTCGGCGCATCGATGCCCGGAATGCCGGAGGTGTAGGTCTCGGTCCAGCGGGTACCGCCGATCTGCTGCAGGCCCTGCTCGTTGGCGAAGCTGGCCAGCGCGACCTGGCCGATGGCACGCGACTGCTGGTTGCTGAAGCTGGCGAACAGTACGCCGGTCGAGTCGATGCTCAGGCTCGACAGGATGCCGGTCGCATAACCATCCTGGGACTGCGACATGCGCGCGGTCTCGGTGTTGTACGAGGTGGTGCTGTTCATCGACAGGCGCATGCCGTCGGCATTGCCCGCCGCGCCATTGGCGATCCAGTTACCCGCCGAATCTTCCACCGCAGGCACCCAACCGGTCATGGTGAAGGTGTTGTTGGTCACGGTGAACGACGAGCCCGCCGGGTGGCCGGTGTTGTCGGCCGTCATGCCCTTGACCGAGCCATCGCTGTTGAAGCTGATGGTGCCGGTCAGCGGTGCAGTGGAGGACGGGTCGAACGGGTTGCGGCCGTCAACCAGGGTGTACATGGTCCACTCATTGGTGCCGGTCTTGCGATAGAACTGCTCCATGGTGTGCTCGTTGCCCTGGCTGTCGTACACCTTGGTCGGGAAGGACTTGGTGTAGGTCTTCTGGTCAGCAGGGTCGAACGGCAGGTTCGGCACCATCGCACCGGTACCATCGTCGACTTCCAGCGGGATGTCAGCGGCCGAAGAGTTCAGGTTGATGCCCTGGTCGATCAGGGAAGTGGCCTTGGGCTGCAGTGCCGAGGTGTCGATCTGCAGATCGCTCAGCACGCCCTTCTGGATCTTGCCGGTCGAGTCAGCGGCATAACCCTGCAGGCGCAGGCCGTCCGAGGTCACCACGAAGTTGTCCTTGCTGGCCTGGAAGGCACCGGCACGGGTATAGACGCGCGAGCCGTTATCGGACAGCACGAAGAAGCCCTGCCCCTGGATGCCCATGTCCAGCACATTGCCGGTATTGTTGACGTCACCCTGGGTGAACTGCTGGGAAACGGCCGCCAGACGCACACCGTTACCGACCTGGTTCTTGCCCACGCCCAGGCGGTTGGCACCGGCATAGACATCGGCGAACTCGGCGCGCGACGACTTGAAACCGGTGGTGTTGACGTTGGCGATGTTGTTGCCGGTGACATCCAGTTGCTTGTTTGCTGCGTACAGACCGCTAAGGCCGATATTGAAAGACATGAATTCGCTCCTTTTGCCGCACTAATGGGCCTTAGATACCGATGGTTTGCACGTCGGAGAGGGACACTTTGCCAACGCCAGCGAGGTTGAGCACCATTTCGCCGGCGGAACTGAAGCTGACGCTGGTCACCTTGGCCGGCAACAGCGTGTTCATCTGCACGGCCTTGCCATCCACCGTGGTGCTGGCGGTGAAGGTGTAGGTGCCCGGGTCGACTTTCGCGCCGCTATTGTTGGTACCGTCCCAGATGAAGTCGGCGTAACCGGCCTTCTGCTCACCCAGTTCGATGGTCTTGACGGTGTTGCCGTCCTTGTCCTTGATGGTGATCTTCGCTTCGCCGATGGCTTGCGGCACCACGAACTGCGCGTTGAAGCTTTCAGTGGTATCGACGATAGCCTTGTCGTTCTGCACCACCACCGAGCGACCGACCAGCGACGACGCCTGCAGTGCCTGGGACGAGGCCATGGCACTGGTAATGGCGCTGACCGATTCGTTCAGCGAGGTGATACCTTCGAGGCTGCTGAACTGCGCCAACTGGGCAACGAATTCACCGTTGTCCTGCGGGTCCAGCGGGTTCTGGTGCTGCATCTGGGTCACCAGCAACTGCAGGAAGGCATCCTTGCCGAGCGAGTCGG
>Ga0209370_1000452_pt1 | contig 56397 bp, 49 predicted proteins | sample AgamicAtPrz_FD_187164 | JGI IMG/M metagenome (GOLD analysis project Ga0209370, IMG submission 187164) | Agave microbial communities from Guanajuato, Mexico - At.P.rz (SPAdes) (version 2) | ecosystem: Host-associated > Plants > Phyllosphere > Phylloplane/Leaf | place: Guanajuato, Mexico...
TCGGCGCTGCCCCACCACGACATCAGCACCTTGCCTTCATAGAGGACGGCGCTCAGGCCGCTCGGCCGGGCAGGGGGGCCGGCGTCACGGTAGTAGAGCAGCGACCCCAGGCCTGGCGAGTCCCCGCCGTCCACGCGTTCGGGACGTTGCTTGCTCACCATCTTGAGGGTCCAAGGGGCCGAGAGGCCTTTGCGTCCGACGTAATGGTTGAGGATGAGTTCCCAGCAGGGGCGAGGGTTGTCCCCACCGGACACCGTGGTGCTGGATCCATGGACGCCGGTGTAGGGGGTGAAGGGCATCGGGTACGCGATGTAATCGGGCGGCGGTCCGACCAGGACGTTGGTCTTCGCGACGTACTCCGCACCGGCGAGGAGGCGGTTGTTCCAGAGCCCGTAGAGGTCCTCCCCCTGGTTCCAGGCCATCTCGCACAGCATGCCGGCCAGCGCGATGCCAAGGGTGGAGTGTCCTTGGTCGCGGTGGCTTTCCTGCCACTGGCCCAGGTAGCCGGGATGCAGGTAGTAGACGTTGTTGCCGTGCGATCCACAGCCCCGGCCGTTCTTGTAGTAGTTGCTGGCCTCAGCGACGATGTCCGGTCGGTCGCAGAACACGCCGATGGCATACATGCTGCAGACGTTCGCCAGGTCCCAGTTGGCCCAGTAGTGCGTGACCTTTCTGATCTCGGTGCCGTTGTGGTCGGTGAGGAACGCGTGGCACTCCGGATAGAACACGTTGAGCAGCATGGTCTGGAACCGTGCGACGTCCTCCTTGGCCCAACCCGGATAGGTGCGCATCACCTCGGCGGCATTGGCCCATTGGTTGCCGTAGAGGCCCGACGCCAGGTAACGATTGGAATCGCCGGCCAGTCGCTTCAAGGTCGACGACCAGGCATTGAGGAACTTCACCGCGTCTTTCGCATAGGCCTCGTCGCCGGTGACCTTCCAGCGCAGCGCGAGGTGATACGCGCGCATCATGTCGGTGACCATCACCCAGAAGTTCTCGCCGGTTCCGCCGCGACTCACGACTTCCAGCGGTGAGGGCTTCACGCCCAGCTCGGCACGACGCGCGGCGAGCAGCAGGTTCCAACTGCCGAGCCAGGGCTGCCTGCCGGCGGCGACCTGATCGCGCATGCGCTGAAGGTCCGTCTGCGTATGAAGCAGCCCCGGATGGACCAGCCCGCCTGGCGCAGGCGCGGGTGCCGGTGCGGGCGTGGGTGCCGGTGCCGGTGCCGGTGCCGGTGCGGGCGCAGGTGCAGGTGCAGGTGCAGGCGCAGGCGCAGGCGCAGGCGCAGGCGCAGGCGCAGGTGCGGGTGCAGGCGCAGGTGCAGGTGCAGGTGCAGGTGCAGGTGCAGGTGCAGGTGCAGGCGCAGGTGCGGGTGCGGGTGCGGGTGCGGGCGCCGGTGAAGGCGCGGGTGCAGGCGCAGCCGGGGCGGGCGGCATGGGCTCGGTCGGGGCGGGAGGGGGCGCCGGCGCCGGCGCGGGGGCTGGAATCGGATCGTCGGGCCGAGGATCCGGTGTCGTGTCGGGCGGCGGCGGCGTCCCGATGCCCGCCGCCGCTTCATCCGCGCCGCCGAGCAACGGGGTACCCGCCTCGCTGACCGGGCCGCCGCCGCATCCCGGCAGAAGCGGCAGGATGGGGAACAGGCCAACGCCCAAGGTCAGCAGGCGGCGGTGCGCGTCCGGAAAGTCGTCAAGGGCCGCGTGCTCCGCCCCGGGTCTGGATATCGTCATTGCGGTGGATCTTGTTGAAGTGCGCCACGCTATGGCCGGCGTGCGCGGCAGTCATAACGGCGCGTGATCGCGTGGCTGATCTCGCCACTTCGTCACGCAACCGGATGGCTTGGCTGGCGCGGTTCACGCATCACGGTGGCGGCGCCGGCCACACCGGGCTGCAGCGTCGCCATGGCGAGCCCCCTCTCTCGCGTCGTGCGACCCGCCTTGCGCTCCCCCTCGCTGCGAGCCAGCACGACGTCGAGCCGCTTTTGGCGTCGATGACCGATTGCAGCGAGATGCCGGGCTACTCGAGTGTTTGCGGCGATTTAGCGTTAAATCGTTGCGGCGGCATGATAGGTCGGGCGTTGAATGCGGTGCCCCTGGAATTCGCTACATGAGGTAACGGTGCCGCAACGGGAATTACAGAAGTCGTGTCGAACGAGACGCCTTGCGACAGGACACGGACACGGATCCAGGTGGCAAGCGGGTTGCCGTTGTTGTTGGGACCGATCTGACCAGGAGAACCTGCATGTCTCACGCCCATAAATCGATTCTTGAGAAGGCGAACGCGGCCATCGTCAAGCGCGACTTCGAAGGATTCCTGCAGTTCTGCACCGAGGATACCGAGTGGACCTTTGTCGGCGAGCGGACGCTCAGGGGCAAGGAAGCCGTTCGCAAGTGGATGGCCGACACCTATCGCGAGCCCCCCGAGTTCGACGTCCATCGAATGGTGGCAGAGGGCGACTTCGTCATTGCGATCGGCGAGATCACGCTCAAGGACGACAAGGGGGAAGCCTCCCGGCATGAGTACTGCGATGTCTGGCGCTTCCGTGACGGCCTGTTGGCTGAACTGCGCGCCTTCGTCGTCTAGCGTCCCGGAGCCGCCCACCGAGTCCGATCAACCTGACAACGGTCGGAACCATCGGACGCAGCCATCGATATCCGCGGCGGCCGCTGCCTCCGTGATCAGCGCCGGTCGAGCCGGAACGGCTCCCGAGTCTCGACCGCCGGCGCCACTTCCACGCTTTCATCCTTCAACGCGACACCCGTCACCTGACGAGCCCGCGCTTCCTGGAGCAACCACGCCAGCCGCGCCGCCGCGGTGGCCGGCGCCAATCCTTCCGGTCGCACGTTGGAGATGCAGTTGCGCTCCGCGTCCACGCGGCCGGGGCGAGGCGCCCAGGTGGCGTAGACGCCCATGCTGTCGGGGGAGCTCAATCCAGGGCGCTCGCCGATGAGCACCACGACGAGCTTCGCTCCCAGCGCTTGACCGATCGGATCTCCGATCGCGACGCGCGCCTGACGGACGATGGCGACGGGCGACCAACGCCAGCCGTCGGCGAGCAGCGGCCGGAGCGCTTCGACGAACCGGACCGCATGCCGCTCGATCGCCAACGCGGACAGGCCATCGGCCACGACCAGCGCCAGATCCGGCTGCTGTTGCGCATCGAGCGAGGACAGCACGGCCGTCGACCGGTCGTCGAGCCGTCGACCGAGATCCGGTCGCTGAAGGTACGCCGCCCGATCCGCGGCGGCACTGTGCAGATCGAGCGTCTCCAACCCGGCCTCGTTCAGGGCCGCCGCGAGCGCCACGTGATCCAGCTCGCGATGCACCGCGTCCCGCGCCTGCGCATGGGCCAACTGGAAGGCCAGGTGCGCCGCCGTCGGCTGGCTGACGCCCGCTCGGCCCAGCCCGATCCGCGCCGGCGTGTGGCGCCGCAGCGTGTGCCAGGGATTGGGAGTGATCGCGTCGCTCATGGTGTTTCGCTCACGACGATGGCAGCAAGGCAGCGAAGGCCGGGGACATGGCGTCGACCAGATGCCCCGGCGCGCCGGGCCGCGCGATGCGCATGCGTTCGAGCCAGCGCTCGAACTCCGGCGCGGCGCGCAAGCCCAGCACCCGGCGGGCGTACAGCGCGTCGTGGAACGAGGTGGTCTGGTAGTTGAGCATCACGTCGTCCGAGCCCGGGATGCCCATGATGAAGTTGCAGCCCGCCACGCCCAGCAGCGTGAGAAGGACATCCATGTCGTTCTGATCCGCCGCCGCATGGTTCGTGTAGCAGATGTCGCAGCCCATCGGCAGGCCCAGCAGCTTGGCGCAGAAGTGGTCCTCCAGCCCGGCCCGGATGATCTGCTTGCCGTCGTACAGGTACTCCGGCCCGATGAACCCGACCACCGTGTTCACGAGCAGCGGCTCGAAGTGCCTCGCCACCGCGTAGGTCCGGGCCTCGAGGGTCTGTTGGTCGCAACCGTGGTGCGCGCCGGCGGACAGCGCGCTGCCCTGGCCGGTCTCGAAGTACATCACGTGCTGCCCGCGTTGGCCGTCGTCGAAGTAGGTGCCCCGCGCCAGCGACAAGGCCGCCGCGCGCGCCTCGGCCAGCAGCTTCAGGTCGACGCCGAAACTGCGGTTGGTCGCTTCCGTGCCGCCGATGGACTGGAACACCAGATCGACCGGCGCGCCGCGCTCGATGCACTGCATCGTGTTGGTCACGTGCGTGAGCACGCAGCTTTGGGTGGGGATCTCGAAGCGCTCGATGACCTCCGCCAGCAGGCGTAGCAGATGCGCGACCTGGGTCACGTTGTCGGTGGCGGGATTGATGCCGATGACCGCATCGCCGCTGCCGTACATCAGACCGTCAAGCACGCTCGCGGCGATCCCGCTGGCGTCGTCGGTCGGATGATTCGGCTGCAGGCGCGTAGACAGCCTGCCCGTGAGTCCCAGCGTATTGCGAAAGCGCGTGACGACCTGGCACTTGCGAGCGACCAGGATCAGGTCCTGGTTCCGCATGATCTTGCTGGTCGCAGCCACCATCTCGGGCGTGAGGGCGGGCGCCAGGCGCGTGAGCGCCGCGGTGTCCGCCGCGTCCGAGAGCAGCCACTCGCGCAACCCGCCGACCGTCAGGTGGGTGATCGGCTGGAAGGCCGCGGCGTCGTGGCCGTCGACGATGAGTCGGGTGATCTCGTCGTCCTCGTACGGGATCAGGGCCTCGCTGAGGAAGGTCTTCAGCGGCAGATCGGCCAAGGCCATCTGCGCGCCGACGCGTTCCTGCTCAGACCCGGCGCAGACGCCGGCGAGCCGGTCGCCCGAACGCTCCGGTGTGGCCTTGGCCATCAGCTCGCGCAGGCTGTCGAAACGGTAGCTGATGGCGCCGACGCGCTGGGAAACATTCATCGCTGCCTCCTTGCGTCCAGCTTAACCGTGTCCCTGTCCGATCGTGTGACCGGCGCCTCGCTGGCGGTGACTCAGTCTTGCGCCGGCGGCCGCTCCGTCCGGCCGTCCGCATGCCGCGCGAATCGGTCCTCCTGGTCGCCGTGCACCGGGGCCGGGTCCGGCCACGGCCAGCCCCCGAACTCGGTGCGACGGTAGTCCTCGAAGGCCTGACGCAGCTCCTGCTCGGTGTTCATGACGAAGGGGCCGTACTGCGCCACCGGCTCGCCGATGGGACGGCCCTGCAGCATCAGCAACTCGGCGGGTTCTTCGCCATTGATGAGCACGACGTCGAGGCCCGCCCGCACCTCGATGGAATGGCCGACGGTCACGGGCTCGTCGCCGATCGTGATGCGGCCGCCGGCGAAGAAGTACAGCTTGCGTCGCGTGCCGTCGCCCAGTGCCGCGGGCAAGGTCCATTGCGCGCCGGGCTCCAGGCGCAGGGTCCACATGGCCAGGTCCGAATGCAGCCGCGAGCCCCACGAGTCCGGCGGCGGCGCGAGCGGCTTGGTCACCGTCGCGCCGGCATGAGCGGCGTCCGGCAGGGCGCCCGCGATGACCACCACCTCCGTCGCGCGTCCGGCGTCGTCGACGAAGGTGTGCCGCGGGATGTCCTGCGACCAGAACATCGTGAAATGCGGCTCCACCATCTTGCTGTCCGCGGGCAGGTTGAGCCAGATCTGGAACAGCTCCAGCGGGTTGGGACGGTCGGTGTGCAGCAGCGGGAACATCTCCGCGTGGACGATGCCCTTGCCGGCCGTCAGCCACTGCACGTCGCCGCCGCCGAAGCGCGCGCCGGCGCCCAGCGAATCGGAATGGTCGATGCGGCCCTGGCGCACGATGGTGACGGTTTCGAAGCCGCGGTGCGGGTGGGCGGGGAAGCCAGGCACCTGCTGGCCGTGGTACATGCTCCAGCCGTCCTTGCGCGAGAAGTCGGAACCCATCTGCCGGCCCGCCAGCAGCGAAGCATCCGGGCCGTACCGGCCGTTGCCGCGCGGATAGGCGTCGTCGTGGTGGACGCAGAACAGGAAGGGGTCGACCGTGTCCCAGGGCATGCCCAGGGGCTGAACGGAGAGGACGGGAGAGGCGGAGAGGTCGGTGCGGAGGGTGGTCATGGCGGGGTCCCCAAGGGCCCTCACCCTAACGCGAAATCGTGCATCGTGCTGGGGGCATGCTGGAAGGCGGCGGTCAGCCTGAACCTCTCGACGAAGAAGACGCGCAAGCCAAGACCGGCACTGCGGTGGACGCGACGTTGATCTCGGCGCCCAGCTCGACGAAGAACGCCTCGGGCGAACGCGAGCCTGAGATGAAGCAGAGCAAGAAGGGCAAGCAGTGGTACTTCGGCATGAAGGCGCATATCGGCGTGGATGCCGAATCGGGCTTGGGCCACTGGGTGCGCGGCACGGCGGGCCCCTTCATCCCGGCCACGAGGCATCGGCCAACGTGTTGTGCAGAACTTCCCTAACGAGTCGACGTCACTTCGCCAGCGCCGCGATCTCCGCCGCGCCCAGCGCGCCCACCTGGACGCGGAAGTCCTGGATGCGGCCGTTGAAGGACGGATGCCCCCAGTTGCGACCCAGGAAGGTGACCTGGTCGCCGACCTGCCGCGGCGACAGCAGGATGTCGTCGGCCTTCGCCACCTCCGCGCCGTCGAGGTAGAGCCGCCCGGTACCCGCCCGGAGCGTCACCGCCACATGGGCCCAGCGCCGGATGGGCAGAGGCCCCGGCGCCTCCATGCCTTGCGAGTCGTTGTGGGTCGCGCCGGCGATGGCGAATCGCAGCCCGCCCCGGCCGCTCTGGGGCGCGATGCACAGGTAGGAGAAGGCGTCGTTCCCGGCGAAGAACAGGCAGGTGTCCCAGCGCAGCGCATTTGCATACGCCCACAGCGACACCGTGAAGTCCTCGAGCCCGCTGAAGATCCCGGCGGGCAACTGCAGGCCCGCCTTCTTGCCGTCGAAGACGATGGCCTTGTCATCCCGGCGTCCGTCGCCCCAGGCCGCGCCGTCCAGCAGCTTGCCCTCGATGACGCTCCGGTTGCCGTCGGCGCCCAGCAGCGCGCCGAAGGTCTCCGTGCCGTTCCGGCCGTTCAGCGGCAACGACAAGCGGTCCTCACCCGGCATCACGGCCCGTACCGCCGGGGAACTGGCGCTCGCGCCGTTGCCCTGCGCGGTGACCTGGTAGAACCAGACGCCGCTGGGTGGCGCGTCGCTGTAGGTCAGCACCTCGCTCGCCGAGACCGTGCCCAGCAGCGTGAACGGCCCGGTGGCCCGGCTGCCGCGCTTGACCGCATAGGCGGTGGCGCCCACGCTGCCCCACCACGACAGCACGACGCGCTCGCCGCGCGCGTGGGCCGTGAGGCCGGAGGCCGGCTTCATCGGGGCGGCGTAGTCCGCGCGGCGGTGGATCAGCGTCGGCCACCAGATGTCGTCGCTGCTGCCGCCGTACTTCGGCTCGCACAGCTTCACCATGCGCGCCACGTTCGGTGCCGCCAACCCCATGCGGTTCACGTAGTGGTTGTAGATCGGCTCCCAGGCGTTGCGGCCGTGCTGGAAGGACTGGTTCACCTCCGTCCACAGCGAGGTGTGAGGCTGCGTCGGATTGTGTTCACGGGCGAACGGCATCGGATAGGGCTTGCCGTTCTCGTCGAGCAGGTTGGAACGCGCCACGTACTCCGCCGCCGACAGGAAGCGGTTGTTGCCCAGCCCATAGAGATCGTCGCCTTGGTTCCAGGCCATCTCCATCACGTCGCCGCCCAGCGACATGCCCAGCGTCGCGTGGCCCTGGTCGCGGCCGCTCTCCTCCCACTGCCCGAAGTGGCCCGGGTGCATGAAGTACACGCCGTGGACCATGGAGCCGTTGCCGAAGTTCCTGAGCTTGCCGCGGTTGTTGCCTGCGTAGCAGTCGCAGGCCAGCCGGTACAGGTCGGGCTGGTCGCAGAAGATGCCGATGGCCATGGCGCCGACGATCGAGGCCATGTCCCAGTTGGCATGGGACCCGATGCGCCCGTCGCTGAGGAACCAGGACGAGATCGAGCCGAAGACCTTGAGCAGCATGTCCTGGAAGCGCTTCAGGCTCTCCGGCGCCCAGCCCGGGTAGGTGCGCAGGATCTCGCCGATCTGCGCCAACTGGTGGCCCTGCATGCCGGCCATCAGGATGAAGGTGTGGTCGTCATGGGCGGTCGATCCGGGCGGCACCGTCCCGACCTCCTTCAGCGTGCTGGCCCAGGCGTCCAGGAACTCCACGGCCTTGTCGGCATAGCGGTTGTCCGGCGGGTCCGACAGCTTCCAGCGCAGGGTCAGCGTCCAGGCGCGCCAGATGTCGACGTACAGGTTGTTCTTGCTGCCGTCGGCCCGGTAGACGGCAGGCAGCGGAAAGGGCCGGGTGTCCAGGCTGGCGAAGCGGTCGGCGCTCAGCTTGTTCCACCAGCCCGTCCATGGCTCCTGACCCGCCTTGATGTGGGCGCGGATGCGCGTGAAGTCGTCCTCGGTCACCAGCAGCCCCGGGTGGCGGAAGACGCCGCTCTGCGAGGCCGGGACGCGCCCCGCCGGCGAGCCCCCGGAGCCGTCAGGCGTCTTCGCATCGGCCACGGCCTCGCCCCCGGCGGCCTTGCCTTCCGAGTCACCGTTGACGCCTCCACAGGCGGGCAGCAGCGGCAGCATCGGCAGCCCGAAGAGTCCCGCCGACAGCCTGCGGCGGGTGGTGTTGACAGGGGCCTGGCCGTCGTCGAATGGGAATTTGTTGCCGGACATTTCACGCCTCCAACCTCCGGTGACCCGGTAGGTGTTTTCCATCGATAGTTCATGCGCCGGCCGAACTAACATGCCGGGGATTTAGCGTTATATCAATAACCTGGTCGGGCTTCCGTTACCTTTCGTTCCCCGCTCCTCATGAACACATCAATCAAGAGACAACGACTTGCCGCCCTGTCCCTCGTCGCTGCAGCCCTCGCGTCGGGCTGCGGAGGAGGTGGGGGCGACAGCGGCACCACGACGACTCCCAGCCCGACTTCGGGTTCGGGCGCGCCGGCCCCGGCCCCGGCGCCCGCGCCCGGGCCTGCTCCCGCGCCTGCGCCTGCGCCAGAACCCGCGCCGGCGCCACCGCCCGCCCCGGCCCCCGCGCCCGCTCCGGCGCAGGCGACGTCCTGGAACAGCATGAAGTTCGGAGGCGGCGGTTACGTCACCGGCCTGGTGTTCCACCCCAGCACGGCGAACCTGCTGTATGCGCGGACCGACATCGGCGGCGCTTACCGCTGGAACCCGGCCGCCTCGTCGTGGACCCCGATCACCGACGGCCTGGGCTTCAGCGCCGCGGAGAGCTCCTACCACGGCATCGAGAGCATGGCCGTCGACCCGAACGACGACCGCCTCGTGTACATGGCCGCCGGCATGTACAACACCGACAAGGCCGATGCCCGCCTGTACATCTCCAGCGATCGCGGCGATCACTGGACCTTCGTCAACCTGCCGTTCTCGACCGGCGGCAACAACGGCGGCCGCGCGATGGGCGAGCGCCTGATGGTCGACCCCAACAAGCCGTCGACCTTGTTCTACGGCTCGCGCACCGCCGGCCTGTGGAAGAGCGAGGACTCGGGCCGCAGCTGGGCGCAGGTCACGGCGTTGTCCAGCGCCAGGATGACCCAGGACCAGATCAAGGCCGCGGGCGGCAGCGCGATGGGCATCGAGCTGGTCGTGTATGACACCGGCACGAAAGGGACCGGCACCGCGACTTCCACGCTCTACGCCGCGGTCGCGCCGGACTACGCCAGCGTCGCGGGCCTGGGTTCCAACATGTACCGGTCCACCAACGGCGGCGCCACCTGGACCGCGGTCACGACGCCGGTCTCGGGCTTCCACATCCCGCACATGGTGCGTGCCGCCGACGGCGTCTTCTACGTCGTGTTCACCAAGGACGCGGGACCCGGCGCCGGCGGCCCCGGCCGTCTCTACAAGTTCGATGGCACCACCTGGACCCTGCTCAAGAGCGTGGACCCGGCGGGAGGCACCAACTTCGGCCTGGGCGGGGTCTCGGTCCAGGGCAGCGGGGCCAGCACCCGCATCGCGCTGGGCGTGACCAACTCCTGGGGGAACTGGAACGGCCAGCAGATCGTCCAGCTGTCCGACGACGCCGGCCTGACCTGGCGCGAGATCGAAGCGCAGATGCCGGGCGAGATCGCCTCGGGCTGGGTCGACGACGTCGAGATCGATCCCTCCGACCGCGACCACATCCTGCATGTCCACGGTGGCGGCGTCGTCGAGACCCGCAACGCCTCCGCGGCCAAGCCGACCTGGAGCGGCGTCATCGCCGGCATCGAGGAGATCGCCGCGCAGGCCATCGTGGCGCCGCCGCCCGGTGCGTCCTACCTGCTGATCAACAGTTCGGGCGACGTGGGCACCTGGATCCACACGGACGTGACGACCACGCCGACCCGGTCGCCAGGCCTGGGCTGGAGCAACGGCATCGCGGCCGACATGGCGTGGTCGGATCCGCAGTACATCGCGGCCTCCGGCGTCATCAACTCGAGCGCCACCGGCACCGGCTACTGGTCCGGCGACGGCGGCAAGACCTGGACCACCTTCGCCAGCCTGCCGGCCGGCGCCGCGACCAACACCTCCAGCGAGTCGAGCCTGGTCGTCACCGCGCGCAACAAGGCGGTCTGGGCGCCCGCCAATTCGGTGCCGTCCTACACGACCGACAACGGCGCCACCTGGACCGCGACCAACCTGCCGGCGCTGCCCGCGGTCGGCTGGAACCGCGGCTACCGGCTGGTGGTCGATCGCAAGAACCCGAACAAGGTCTATGCCTACGACTCGGGCGGCGCCTGGTGGGCGTCGGCCGGCCGGGTCTACCTCTCGACCGATGGCGGCCACAGCTTCGCGCTGAGCCAGGGCTCGGTGACGGCGGCGCTCGCGCCCAATGGCTGGTGGGTGACCTCGATGGCGGTCAACCCCAATGCCGAAGGCGACCTCTGGATGGCCGATGGCAATGCCGTGTACCACTCGGTGGACTCGGGCGCCACCTGGCAGAAGCTCAGCCAGTTTGCATCGGTCCAGGGCAGCAACGCCTGGCCCGACCTGCAGGGCGCCACCGTGGTGGCCCTGGGCAAGGCGAAGGACGGCGCCTCCTACTCGGCGGCGGTCTACGTGGTCGGCACCGTCGGCGGCGTGTGGGGCGTGTACCGCTCCGACGACGGCGGCGCCACCTGGACCCGCTTCAACGACGACGCCCACCAGTTCGGCGGCATCGGCGTGATGGCTGCCGACCAGAACGTCTACGGGCGCGTCTACCTCAGCGGCACCGGCCGCGGGCTGCTGTACAGCAACTGAAGCCTGATCGCCCCTCGCCGGCGTCCGCGTTGCCCCGGGCAATGCGTCGACGCCGGCGGGGCATCACCACCTCATCACCATCCCGATTTCCGCGCCGTCACGCTGCGAGGCGAGATCGCCGGAGACCTTCGACCATGCGCAACTTCAACATCACGCGGGGCTGGCCGTCAGCCCTCTGGCTGGCCCTCTGCACGGCCCTGAGCCCGCTGGCCCACGCGGCGGAACCCGCGGCCAAACCCGCGATAGCGCCGACCCCCGCTTTCGCCTGGGAATCCAGCGAGCCCCTGATCAAGCCGCCCGCCGACGCGGAGGGCCTCTTTGGCGTCAAGGACCCGTCCGTCGTCTTCCACGACAAGCGCTATCACGTCTTCTTCACGACGGCCGGCACCAAGGGCTGGGGCATGGCCTACACCAGCTTCGCCGATTGGAAGGACGCGCCCCAGGCGCCGGTCTTCATGCTCGAGAAGTCGCCCATCGGGCCCGGCTACCGGGCGGCGCCGCAGGTCTTCTACTTCGCGCCGCAGAAGCTCTGGTACCTCATCTACCAGGGCGGCGATCCGATGTATTCCACGACCACGAACCTGGCGGATCCCCGCTCGTGGACGGCGCCGCGGCCGTTCTATGCGACCGCGCCGGACATCGTGAAGGACGAGAAGGGCCAGGCCGCCTGGCTCGACTTCTGGATCATCTGCGACGACCGGAAGTGCCACCTCTTCTTCACCAACGACAACGGCAGCTTCTTCCGCGCGGAGACCTCGATCGAGCGTTTCCCTCAAGGCTTCTCCACGCCCGTGCTCGCCATGAAGACCGAGCGGCGTGAAGACCTGTTCGAGGCGAGCAACACCTACAAGATCGAAGGCACCGGGCAATACCTGACCTTGATCGAGGCCATGGGTCCGACCGGGCGCTACTTCCGCGCCTGGCTGGCCGACCGCCTGGACGGCGAATGGCGGCCGATCCCGGGCAGCGCGATGAACCGGTTCGCGGGCGCCGAGAACCTCAAGTTCAACGGCCGCGTCTGGTCGGAGGGCGTCTCGCACGGCGAGATGATCCGCGCGGGCGTCGATCAGACGCTGACGATCGATCCGTGCAAGCCGCTCCAGTTCCTCTACCAGGGCCTGGACATGACACCCGGCAAGAAGTACGAGTACATCGAGCTGCCCTATCGGCTGGGCCTGATCACGGCCGTCGGTCGCAACGCCGTCAGCGATCTTTGCAAGCGCTGACGGTCTTCACGAAACGGGGCCGCCGCGGAAGGCGGCGGCCGCCGCTCACTGGCAGCTCAGCTTGGCCAGCGCAGTGCCGGCCCCGGCCACCTGGGGCAGCTTGGCCTTCACGCAGCTGGGCGTGTCCGGCGTGTAGCTGTAGGAGATGCTGACCGGGTAGGCGGCGGTGGTGGTCCAGTCCGACGCGTTCTTCGATGGACTGCTGTCCGAATCGGTCCACGACACCCCGTAGGTGCTGAAGTCCGCCACCTTGGTGATGTTGTTGTTGCGCAGTTCCCAGTAGCCGAGCGTCGGGCTGTCCCGCGAGGTCACCGGGTTCTTGGCGTTCTCGAAGTAGTTGGCTTCGATCAGCGAGTAGCCGCCCATGCGCACGTTGATGCCGGAGGCCGTCACGCCGCTGTAGAGGTTGTTGTAGAGGTGGGTGTAGCCACCCCGCTGCAGCGGCAGGCGCGAGCCGACGTTGCGGTAGTAGTTGTGATGGAAGGTGATGTAGCGGTCGCTCGAGTCGCTGTCGCTGCTGCCGATCAGGCCGACCTTGTGGTGATCGTGGATGGCGTTGTAGCTGTAGGTGATGTGGTGGGCCCCCGCCTTGTTGTCCACCAGGCCGTCGAACTCCAGGTCCCCCGCGCCGGCGCATTCGGCGAGCGAGCTGAACAGCGTGTTGTGGTCCACCCAGATGTAGGCGGGGAACTTGCTGCCCAGACCTTCGATGCCGATGGCGTCGATGGAGCCGGGCAGCAGGCCGATCGTCATGTTGCGGATGATGATGTTGCTGGCGTCGGCCTTGATCGCCAGACCGAAGTTGGCGGCCGAGCCGGTGGCGCCCTGGATGGTGATGTCGCGCTTGCCCTTGAGCTCCACGATGTCGCCTGCCGGCTTCTTCCATTGCGTGCAGGGGTCGGGGATGGTGCCGAAATCAAAGCTGCCGGCGTAGGTGATCACCAGGCCGCCGGAGCCGCTGTAGGCATCGACCGCGGCCTGCATCTGCGCGGCCGTGGTGACCACCACGGGCTTGGCCGTGCCGCCGCCGGTGACCGTGCCGGCATAACCGCCGCTGTGGTTGTCGGTCGGTGTGGGCGGCGGGGTGGACGGCGCGGGTGCCGGTGCTGGAGCCGGTGCCGGTGCTGGTGCTGGTGCAGGAGTCGGCGCAGGCGCAGGAGCCGGTGTAGGCGCTGGTGCAGGCCCAGGGGCTGGAGCTGGCGATGGCGACGGCGCCGGTGACGGTGACGGTGACGGTGACGGTGACGGTGACGGTGACGGTGACGGTGCGGGCGCCGGGGCGGGCGAGGGTGAGGGCGACGGCGACGGCGATGGTGAGGGCGACGGCGATGGCGATGGCGTCGGGGTTGACGCGGTCGGCGGCGCGGTGCTCGCCGTGGTGTCCGCGTTGCCGGAGCCGCCCCCGCCGCAGGCGGTCATCAGGCTGGTGGCCGCCACTGCGGCAGCGAAGTAGCGGAGTTGGGCCAACTCCACGGGGCCCACCTGCGTGCGTCTTGTCATGATCTTGATCTTCGATGTGCGCGGACCGGCCTCGCCATCGGCCAGGCGATCGTCCGCTCCCAAACCAGCCCTTGCTGCCGCACCGTGTGCATGCCGATGCAAAGGCGCCCCTCGTCTCCTGCGACGGAGTGCCGCTCCCGCATGCGGGAGTCGGAGCCACCGCTCCTGATGTGCTGACAACGTAGTCAGCGGCGCGGATGCTAAGAGGCGTTCGCCATGCGACTGCGTGACAAGTGGTAAGTGCTGTCAGCGACTGCCTGAACGCTGTGGTGATAACTCCGCCACACCGATGACATGACCGGCGGGCAAGGTGACGGGGTTGTTGTTCTTCGTTGTTGGATCACCGCCCATGTCGTCAAAGCATCCGAGCGACTCGTCGCTGCCCCTCTCCTCGCTGCGTCAACTCGAGGGCCTTCCCGACCGCCAGCGCCGACTGCTGCTGCGCGCGGGCCTGGGCCTGTCCCTGGGCGGCGCCAGCCTTCTCACCGCCTGCGGCGGCGGCGATGACAACGACGGCGGCAGCGGCCCGGACGCCGGCGGCGGCACCCCGGCGGGAACGCCGGCCCAGGTCTCGAGCTTCGCGCTGGCCGTGCTGCCGGACACGCAGTTCTATTCGCGCTACGCCACCACCGACGAGAACCTGCAGTTCCAGCGCAAGTACGGCTCGACGCCGTATGTGGCGCAGACGAAGTGGATCGCCGACAACGCCGCGTCGCTGCGCATCCCGTTCACCATCCACCTCGGCGACGTCGTCGACCAGCAGGGTAAGCCGCTGCAGTGGCAGGTCGCGGATTCGGCGATGAAGGTGCTGGAGTCGGCCAAGATGCCGTACTCCATCCTGGCCGGCAACCACGACGTGATCTCCGACGTGGACTATGTCGACGCCAGCAGCCAGTCGGCCAACACCGATGCGCAGCGCAACCTCGCCAAGGAGCCCTACCTGCAGGCCTTCCCGACCACGCGGGCGCAGCAGCAGTCCACCTTCGGCGGGCGCGACCCGTCGGGCTTCCACGAGTACCACGTCGTCACCGTCGACGGCAACGCCTTCATGGTGCTGTCGATGTCCTGGCGCGCGTCCGACGCCGCGATCGCCTGGGCGCGCGGCGTGCTCGCCAAGCATCCGACGCTGCCGACCATCCTCGCGACCCACCAGCTGCTCAACATCGCGGCCGACGGCGTGAGCCCGCTCGAGGTCCCGTACGGGCTGATGCTGTGGGACAAGCTGATCCGCGACAACGACCAGATCTTCATGACCCTGAACGGGCATTACCACGGCGGCGCCCACCTGACGAAGACGAATGACTTCGGCAACGCGGTCGAGGAGATGGTGGTCGACTACCAGATGGCCTACATGGGCGGCAACGGCCTCATGCGCCTGTACGAATTCGACCTGACCAACAACAAGATCAAGGTGATGTCGTTCTCGCCCTGGGTCACGCAGAAGCCGACCGACACGCTCAACGAGTTCGATGTGGCGGTGCTCTCCGACGCGAACCACCAGTTCGAGATCAACATCGACTTCAAGAAGCGCTTCGCGCGCTTCAACCCCAACTTTGCCCAACCGGCGGCCGGCAACGCGCCCATCAACGAGCGCGCCAAGGCGGCCCTGCTGACCCACTTCACCGAGCCGGCGCCCAGCGTCAAGAAGGCGGCGGCGGACCCGAGTGACTACCCGGTGGTGGCGTCGACCGTCGCGCACTGGCGCTTCTTCGGCGGCACCGAGGGCGGCGTCGTGCCGGTGGGGCAGGTGATCCAGGACGAGACCGGCGCCAATCCGATCGCACGCCAGCCGCTGGCCCAGGGCGGCGCCGCGCAGGAGGGCGACCTGACCTGGTCGAGCGACCACCATTACCTCTCGGCCGCGCCGGGCAGCGTGCGCTTCTCCAACTCGGTGAACTCGCCGCTGCGGATGAGCGCCTTCGCGACTGACGTGACGGCACCGCTGAACGGGCTGAGCTTCAGCGCCGGCTACACGGTCGAGGCCTTCCTCAAGCTGCCCGCCAACTGGACGGCGGCCAACAACGCGTGGATGAACATCATGGAGCGCGAGGGGCGGCGCGGCGATGTCGCCGGCATCGACGCCGGCGCCGATGGCGACGAGAGCGCCCTGATCTTCGCGATCTCCAGCCTGCGCGAGGTGCAATGGGAAGTGACGCCGAGCACGCCGGGCACGCGCTCGCCGGCGGCGAATTTCTCCGGCGAGATCGTCACCGAGCGCTGGATCCACGTGGCCATCGTCAACGACCCGGCGCAGAACAGCACCATCATGTACGTGGAGGGCGCGCCTATCCTGCGCAACGCGTCCAACACGAACGGCATCGCGTTCAGCAGCGCCAGCGACCGGATGATCATCGGCGGCGGCGTCTACGCGAACGCGCCGTCGAACGGCTTCCTCGGCAGCCTGGGCGAGATCCGCATCTGCAGCGAGCCCTTGAGCGCCGGCAAGTGGCTCACCGCGCGCAAGCGATGAGCCCGACGCGGCGGGCGAGCTGAAGGCGGCGGGCCCGCCCGCGCCTGGGTTGCGCCGGCCCGGCGCGGCGCCGCGCGGGTCGGCGCGGTGCGGGCCGTCACGGCAGTCGGGATCTGGCGTTGGAGGAGTCGAACAGGACGTGGTCCAGCGACCAGCGCCCCGGACCCCGACCCACCAGATACAGCATCGGCGCTGCCCAGCTCAGGTGGGTCGGCCAGCCCGACGGATAGACGAAGAGCTGGATCACCGCCGTCATCCCCAGCACGCCCAGCGCCGCCAGGCGGGTGAACAGCCCCAGCACCAGCAGGATGGGCAGGAGGTGCTCGGCGCCGGTGGCGAGGTAGGCGGCCCATTCGGGCGGGATCAGCGGCAGCGCGTAGTCCTGGCGGAACAGCAGGAAGGTGGTGTCGGTGAGCGTGAACCAGCCCTCGACCTTGGTGCGGCCGGACAGCCAGAAGACGCCCGCGATGCTGAAGCGGCAGGCCAGCGCGATCAGGTCGTGCGAGATCAACCGCTCCAGCCGCGCGCGCAGCGCGGCCAGCGACCACGAGGCACCGCTCAGGGCGCGGGACGAGGACGTGGACAGGGTGTTCATGACGGCATCTCCGTGAGGGCGGCGAAAGCGCCTTGTTGAAGCAGGCGACCCAGCGAGGCGCCGGGCTCGAAGCAGGCATGGCGGGCCTGGACCGCGTCCAGCGCCTCGCCCAGCGTCTGGCCGGCGGCGCAGGCCTCGAGCAGCGCGCAGTCGGCGCTGTTGATGGCCAGGCCCAGCACCGCGCCGGCGGGCCGCGTCAGCAACGCGCCCTGGCCGTGCCAGCACGGCGGATTCGGATCGGCGGCCGCGGTCCGTGCGGCCTGCCAGAGCGAGAAGGCGGGCCAGTCCGCGCACCAGCGCCAGCGGGCCGCGGGATGCGGCACCAGCCGCGTGGTGGCGAGCCGCGCGGGATCGAGTGCCGCGATCGTGTGGAGATCAAGCACCGGCGCGTCGGCCGCGACGTGGCATTCGCTCCAGAGGCGGTCCAGCCGCGCGACCTCGCCCAGCCAGGGCCAGTCGCCGCCGGCCAGCGCCTGATCGAGGAAGGCCGGGAAGTGGGCGCCGTAGTGCTGCAGGTCACCGCCCGCGGGCGGGGCGGCCCGCGCCGCGTCCAGCGCGACGGCCCGCATCCAGTCGTCGCCGACCAGCCGGTGGACGGCCGGGTACAACGAGACCAGCGCCTCCGCGCAGCCCTTCAGCACGGTGTTGCGGTAGACGGCGAAGCCCGGCTGCGCCGCCGGCCCCTCGGGCGGGGCCCGATCGTCGGCCTCGGCCCACAGGTCGCGCCAGAACGCGGTCTGGAATTCAACGAGCGTCATGCGGTCACCTCCAGCGCAAGGCGCGGGGCGGCCGCGAGCACCGACTGGGCGCGGCCGCGCTCGGCGATCAACTCGGCGAACGGGGGCAGGTGGCCGTCGCGCTCGAGCAGGGTGGGGCGCGGTCCGATGCGGGCGGTCAGCCGCTCCAGCAGGGCCCAGACCGGCGCGGCCACCGGCGCGTCGTGGCTGTCGATCAGCAGATCGGTCGACGGATCCGCGTCGGGGCGGTGTCCGGCGACATGGATCTCCATCACCGCGTCGCCGTCGATCGCGTCGATCCATGCCGCGGCGTCCAGGCCGAGGTTGCTGGCCGACACGAACACGTTGTTGACGTCGACCAGCAGGCCGCAGCCGCTGCGTCGGACCAGCTCGTGCAGGAAGTCGACCTCGCCCCACGCATGGTCCAGGCGCAGGTAGTGCGAGGGGTTCTCGATGGCGACCGGGCGTCGCAGCGCGTCCTGCAGTCGCGACACGTTGGCCACGACGCGCCGCAGCGCTTCGGTCGTGCGCGGCACCGGCAGCAGGTCCGGCGCGTAGGCGCCGCCGGCGCGGCTCCAGGCCAGGTGCTCGGACACCAGCGCCGGCGCCACCCGGTCGACCAGCGCTGCCAGTCGCCGCAGGTGATCGGCGTCGGGCGGCGCGGCGCCGCCCAGCGAGGCCGAGACGCTGTGCAGCGACAGCGGGTGCGAGGCCCGCAAGGTCTCGAGCAGGGCCAGGCGCGGGCCGCCGGCGACGAGGTAGTTCTCGGGATGGACCTCGAACCAGAGCCCCGGATCGCGCGCGGCCAGCGCGTCCTCCGCGAACTCGGGCTTGAAGCCCAGGCCGGCGCCCAGCGCGCGCGTCATGGCCGGCCGATCAGGACTTGGTGGCGGTCAGCGAGCCCATGCCCTTGGGCGTCTTGATCGTCGTGCAGGTGCCGGCGGGCACGTACTTCCAGGCATTGGCCTGGTAGTCCATCTTGGCGGTGCCGGCGCAGGTGGTGCCGGGGCCGGCGGCGCAGTCGTTCTTGCCGGCCATCGCCACGCCGTAGCAGCGTTCCTTCTCGGCGGCGGCGGGCTTGGCGTCTTGCGCCATCGCGGAAGCGGACAGGGTGGTCAGCGTGACCAGGGCGAGGCTCAGGGTGGTCGACTTCATGGGGGCACTCCTTGTGCGGTGGGTCGGGGTTGTGGGTCGGACGCGGCGGTGATTCCGTCGTGTTCCGGCAGCTAGTTCGCGATGGAAGCGCTCCGGGTTACAGCGCCACGGGAAATTTCCCGGATTCTTTTTTTCGAGCGGTCTGTAACCTTCCAGGCCCATGACGCGAATAGACCCCGTGATCGCGACCGAGCATGAGCTGCACGAGCTGTTCCTGGCCGGGCTGGACGGGGACGCGGCGGCCTACCGCCACTTCCTCGAACGCCTGGGGGCCTTGCTGCGCGGGTACTTCCGGCGGCGGCTGCAGCAGCTGCCGGACGAGGTCGAGGACCTGGTCCAGGACACCTTGATGGCCGTGCACGCGCAGCGCCAGACCTATCGCCGCGGCGAGCCGCTGACGGCCTGGGTGCATGCGGTGGCCCGCTACAAGCTGGTGGACCTCTGGCGCCGGCGCGCGCGGCAGGAGGCCCTGAACGATCCGCTGCACGAGGACCTGGCCGTGTTCGCGACCGCCGACCACGAGGCCGGCGACACCCGTCGCGACCTCGGCCGACTGCTGGATCGGCTGCCGACCAGCCAGCGCCTGCCCATCCTGCACACCAAGCTGGAAGGCCTGTCGGTGGAGGAGACCGCGCGCCTCACCGGCATGAGCGAATCGGCGGTGAAGGTCGGCGTGCATCGCGGCTTGAAGGCGCTGGCGCGCCTGTGGAAGGACATGACATGAAGACCGACGAGCTCATCGCGCTGCTGGCCCGGGATGCCGGCCCGGTGCCCACGGGCGTGGGGGAGCGGCGCTTCGCCGCGGCGCTGGCGCTGGGCATCCTGGCGGCCCTGGCCTGGGTGCAGGCCGCCTTCGGCCTGCGGGCCGACCTGCCGCTGCTGATGACGACCGCCGACTTCTGGCAGAAGGTCGCGATGCCGCTGGCGGTGGCGGCCACCGGGCTGGTCGTGGTCTTCCGGCTGGGCCATCCGGGCGCGCGGGTGCGCGGCTGGTGGCTGGGCGTGTGGCTGCCGGTGTCGCTGCTGTGGATCTGGGCCGCGGCCGTGCTGTGGATGGCCGAGCCGGCCGCGCGCATGCCGCTGGTGCTGGGCACCACCTGGCGCAGTTGCGTGTTCAACGTGACGGCGACCGCGCTGCCAATCGGCATCGCGCTGCTGTGGGCGCTGCGCGGCCTGGCGCCGACGCGGCCCACGCTGACGGGCGCGGCGGCTGGCTGGCTGGCCGGCGCGGTGGGCGCCTGCGTCTATTCGCTGCACTGCCCGGAGATGGCCGCGCCCTTCGTGGCCGTCTGGTACGTGCTGGGCATGGGGCTCTCTGCGGCGCTGGGGGCGCTCGCCGGGCGGCATTGGCTGAGATGGTGATCAGCCCATCACTCTTCGGCGCTCGCTCGTCCGTCTTCGGAGCGACCGGCATCTCTTTCTGATCGTCGAGCGACTCGTCGTTCACACAGCCTTCCGACAATCTCCGAGAGGACCAGCCCGACGAGGGTTGCGACGAGGGGACGGCCGGTGATCAGATGGCCGACCAAGCTCGATAGCACGATCACGAGGACGCGGGCGGTTGAGCAGTCGATTCGCATGGAAGAGATTCCGGCGCAATCTCGGAACGGCGGCGACCCACGGTGGACCGCCGCCGGGCGGTTCTGAGATGACGATCAGATGTTGCTCATCCGACGAGGCGGATTCGCCCTGTCCATCGAGTTCTCATAGTTCGCGGCAGACACGTTCATGGAGCTTCCCGCATAAGGGCCGAAACCTGCCCCGGCTGCCCACCCAGCCGCTGTCTGGGCTGCCGTGCTTCCGTTCATCATGGCGACAGAAGCGCCAGCCAGACATCCAGCTGCCCCACCCAGCAAACCATATCCATCTGCCGCCGTACTCGAGCCGGCCGATCCGCCGACAGCACACCCCTCTATGGCCTTCCTCAGCAGCGGCCCCCTGCCGCCATACACGCAATCCATCTCTTTCGGGGTCAGTTCTTGCAACATGAAAAGACTCTCTTTCAGATCAACACGGCCTGGTGTGCGACGCGCCCAGTCCGACTGCGCGATACCCGACGGGTATGCGGTCAGCCTGCGCAGTGCTCATGTTGTCGTCAGCAGGGGCGAAGCCGGATGGACTTTCCGGCGCGGGTCGTGCAACCCCGCTTGCCGTATCGCGTCGGAACGCCACGAATGAATGGCGCCCGCGCATGCATCTATCCGATGGGCGATCCCGGATCCCGATTCGAAGTCAGCGTGACTGTCGGATGAACTGAGCAACGCCTGTTAGTTCCCGCTCATGCTTGCATTCACGCCAGTAGGGAGAAATCGAAGGATTGGCCAGCCGTCGTCGCAACGGCCCCACAGGCGCTCGGTCGCGCGGTCGTCACTTGGGGGCTCCAAGCCGCCGTCGCGGCTATTCGTCCCGTCGGAACCGCGATTGCACGCGCCGGTCGAGCGCGCCGGACGCGGCGGCCTTGAGCAGGCCGCGGAAGGTCGCGCAGGCGGCGTGGCTCTTGGCGGGGCAGACCGCCGCGTGCTTCAGCCCGCGGCTGATGGCGCGCAGCTGGCGGATCGTCGCGTCGATCTCGTTGGCCTTGGCGGCCAATAACTGACGGTCGATCACCGGGCCGGTGGGCGTCAGCATCGACTGGATCTCGTCCAGCGACAGCCCGCCCGCCTGGCCGAGCGCGATCAGCGCCAGGTCGTCCAGCACCTTCGCCGGGAACTGGCGCCGCGCACCGGCCGGTCCGAGAGACCGGATCAGCCCGCGCTGCTCGTAGTAGCGCAGCGTCGAGGACGCGATGCCGGTCCGTTTCGCGACCTGCGCGATGTCCATCGGACCGGGTGGGGATTGGCTCATGAGCGCTTGACTTGAAGTTGACTTCAACTTCTATCGTGCCGCCCATCGACGCCACACGTCAACCCGCCACCCCAACCGCCCGCGACTGCCCACGAGGCCAACGATGACAAGCCCACCGCTGCCCCTCCTCCTTTCCCTGCCGCCGAGTGCCCTCGGCCACATCGCGCTGATCGGCATCGGTGCGACCGCCATCCTCGACCTTTGGCTGATGGCGCTGCGACGCGCCGGCGTGCCCACGCAGCCGATGGCCTGGATCGGACGCTGGGTCGGGCACATGGCGCGGGGACGTTTCGCTCACGCCTCGATCGGACAGGCACCGGCCGTCCCGGGAGAAGCGGTCCTCGGATGGCTGGTGCACTACGCCGTCGGCATTGCCTTCGCGGCCTTGCTCGTGGTGATCGCCGGACCCGGCTGGCTCCTCGCGCCGAGCTGGGAGCCGGCGGTGGGCGTTGGCGTCGCCACGGTGCTGATGCCCTGGTTCGTCATGCAGCCCGCGATGGGCGCCGGTATCGCGGCGAGCCGCACCGCCGCGCCCTTCCAGAACCGGCTGCGCAGCCTGGCCAACCACCTCGTGTTCGGCGTCGGCCTGCTGGTCATCGCGCTGGCGCTGCAAGCGCTGCGATGAGCGTGCGTGGCCGCGCCGCTGCCCCGATGTCTGCCTGCCCGCCGTTTCTTCCCTCGAAAGGACTCCCATGAAGGTCACTGCCATCCCCACCGACCGACCGGTCCGGACGCCACGCCGCCTCGCGATCGTCTATCACAGCGCCCACGGGCACACGGAGCACATCGCGTCGCACATCCGCGCGGGCGCTCGCGAGGTGCCTGACGTCGCGGCTGACCTGCTGAAGGCCGAGGACCTCACCGCGACGCCGGCCGACCTGATCGCCTACGACGGACTGGTGCTGGGCTCGCCGACCTACCTGGGCGGCGTGTCGGGACCGTTCAAACACTTCATGGACGCGACCGGCCCCTTGTGGCGCACGCAGCGCCTGCGCGGCAAGCTGGCGGCGGCGTTCACGGTGTCCTCGCTGCCGTCCGGCGACAAGCAGTCGACGCTGATGTCGCTGTTCGTCTTCTGCATGCAGCACGGCATGGTGTGGGTCGGCAACCCGCTGCTGCCCGAGCAGCACCGCGGCGTGCCCGAGGCGGAAGCGGCCAACCGGCTCGGCTCCTGGTCCGGGCTGATGGCCCAGTCCGCACACGGCGCGCCAGCGGATGCGTTCTCGTCCGGGGACGTGCGTACCGCCCGGTTATTCGGGCGTCATGTCGCGGAGACCCTGCATCGGCTGGGCGGCGTGGAGGCCGGCAGCTTGGTCGCCGCGTCCGCCACGGCGGGCGTGCCCGCATGACGCCCGAGCGCCGCGCCGGCCTGCTGTTCGGCTTCATCCTGTCGGGGCTGATGTCGCTGCTCGTCTCGGCGGTGAGCACGCTGCGCGCGGTGGGGCTGGTCGACGGCGTCGGCGGCCTGTGGATGACGGGGTGGCTCAGTGCCTGGGTGATCGCGTTTCCCACCGTGCTGGTCGTCGCGCCGCTGACGAGGCGGCTGGTGGCACGGCTGATGGGGCGACGAATGGAATGAGGACTTCTCCGTCCCGCGCGCGCGAGGTCCGAGTCCGCTGCCGCGGTCCCGGCCGCGGCAGCGGCTACCTCACGGGATATACGACAACGGCAGCGCCGTCGTGAACTTCAGCTCCTCCATCGCGAAGCTGGAGCTGACGTCCGAGAGCTGCGTGTTGGCGATCAGCCGCTTGTAGACCTGGTCGTAGGCCGCGATGTCGGGCACGACCACGCGCAGCAGGTAATCGACGTCGCCGCTCATCCGGTAGAACTCGACGACCTCGGGGATCGCCTCGACCGCGGCGCGGAACTGCTCGAACCAGCCTTGCGAATGCATGCTGGTCCGCACCGACACGAACACCGTCACCCCGACGTTGACCTTCTTCGGATCGACCAGCATCACGTTGCGGGTGATCACGCCCGACTCCTTGAGCCGCTGCACCCGGCGCCAGCAGGGCGTCGTGGACAAGCCCACCTCCGCCGCCAGGTCGCTGACCTGGACCGCGGCGTCCCGCTGCAGCACATGCAGGATCTTGCGGTCAATGGAATCCAGTTTTGTCATTTCCGGCCGCCTTGGAATGCATTTGCTGAAAGCGATGAAGAACAGGTGGATTTTGCATGCGGATTCCACGGTGGCCTTCTGACAATCGTCGGCCATGGAAATCTATCTCGACGCCAACGCCACCACCCCCGTCCTGCCGCAGGCCCGCGAGGCCGCGCTCTCCGTGATGGCGGACGCGTTCGGGAACCCCAGCAGCATCCACGGCAGCGGCCTCAAGGCCCGCGCCCGGCTCGACGAGGTCCGCGCCACCGCGCGCCGGGTGCTGGGCGCGCCGGGCGGCCGGCTGGTCTTCACCAGCGGCGCGACCGAAGGCATCCAGACCGCCGTCCTCTCCGCGCTGACCGCGCTGCGCCAGCGCCGCGACGCCGGCCAGGCGATCCCGCCGCGGCTGCTGTACGGCGCCACCGAGCACAAGGCCGTCCCCGAGGCGCTCAAGCACTGGAACGCGCTGCTCGGCCTGGGGCTGGAGCTCGTCGCGATCCCGGTCGGACTGGACGGTCGCCATGACCTCGTCTGGCTGCGCGAGCAGGTGTCCGCCGCCGGCCTGGTCTGCACGATGGCGGCCAACAACGAGACCGGCGTCATCAGCGACCTCGACGGCATCGCCGAGGTGCTGCGCGGCAGCGGCGCGCTGTGGCTGGTCGACGGCGTGCAGGCGCTGGGCAAGCTGCCGCTGCAGCTCGGCGAGCGTGCCATCGACTACGCGCCGTTCTCCGGCCACAAGCTCTACGCGCCCAAGGGCATCGGCATGCTCTACGTCCGCGAAGGCGCGCCGTTCACGCCGCTGATGGCCGGCGGCGGCCAGGAGGGCGCGCTGCGCTCCGGCACCGAGAACATGGCCGGCATCGCCGCGCTGGGCGCGGTGCTGGACGCGCTCGAGCAGGGCGGCACCTTCGCCTCGCTCAGCCAGCTGATCGACCGCCGCCAGCGCCTGGCCGACGCGCTGCGCGACGCCTTCCCCGGCGTGGTCTTCAACGCGCCGTTCGACATCAGCCTGCCCACCACGCTGAACGTCTCCGTCCCCGGCCTGGGCGCGAAGCTGCTGCTCGACCTCTTCGATGCCGCCGGCCTGCGCGTCAGCGGCGGATCGGCCTGCGGCGCGTCCAAGGCCGCGCCGAGCTATGTGCTCCAGGCCATGGGCCTGCCGGCGTGGCGCGCCGCGTCGGCGGTGCGCCTGTCCTTCGGCGCGGCCGATACCGACGCCACGCTGGAGGAAGCCTGCCGCCGCGTGCGCGCCTGCGGCGAGTCGCTGCGCGCCACCTGCCAGACGCCGTCGCCGAACGACAGCCCGCAGGCGCCGGACCTGCTGACGCGCTTCACCGTCGACGGCGCCTGCTGCTACGTCGTCGCCGATGTCGCCAGCCGCCGCTGCGTCGTCGTCGATCCGCTGCCGGAGCTGACCGGCACGCTGGCGCAATGGCTGCGATGTCGCGGCCTGTCGCTGGCGGCGGTGCTCGACACCCACAGCCACGGCGATCACGCCTCCTCGGCGCAGGCGCTGCGCGACGCGGTGCCGGAGTTGCTGGCCGAGGATGCCCGGCCAGGCCGGTTCGAGGCGCTCGGCTGGCCCGTGGGCGCTGAAGTGATCGCGCTGGGCGCCTACCGGCTGTCGCGCCTGGCGACCCCCGGTCACACCGAGGACTCGACCGCCTACCTCCTGCATGCCGGCGGCGACCTGGTCGCGACCTTCGTCGGCGACACGGTGATGCCGGGCGCGCTCGGCCGCAGCGATTTCACGCAGAGCGCGCCGGCCGCCTTCGGGCCGTCGTTGAAGACGCTGGAGCGCAATGTCGGCCTGGACGGCCTGCTGCTGCCCGGCCATGACTACGACGACCGCTTCGCCACGACGCTGGCGGTCGAATGCGAGGCGCAGCCGCTGCTCGACGGCGTGCTCAAGGGCCGGCTCAGCGCCGAGGCCTTCGCGATCGGCAAGGGCGTGCTGGAGCACGACCTCGCGCCGACCCAGTACCAGACCATGGCGTGCGGCGCGCGCGTGGCCTGCGCGCGGTCGACGGAACGCGTCGAGCTGGACGTGGCCGGCCTGCAGGCGCTGCTGGGGGAGGGCGCTCATCCGAAGCCGGTGCTGGTCGACGTGCGCGAGGCCTACGAGGCGCGGCTGAGCCCGAACGAGGCGCTCGCGCCCGAGGCGGTGCCGCTGTCCGCGCTGATCAATGCGTTGCCGCGCTGGCGCGCCTTGCCGGCCGACACGCCGGTGGTCTTCTTCTGCCGCAGCGGCAATCGCAGCGCGCAGGCGGCGCGGGCGCTGCGCCGCCTCGGCCATGCGCAGTCCTGGAGCCTGGCTGGCGGCCTCGCCCTGTGGCCGGAAGCCGGTGCCTCGCTCGCGACCGGCGCGCGCGGCAATCCCAATGCTGGCACCACCAGCGGCGTCCCCATCGCCTTCGACGCGATCGCGATCTGAGCGGCCTCGCGCGCTCGCCCTCCTGGGGCCATCCCTGGATTGACCGTCGGACGGAGTGCCTCTATGCTTGGTGCTTGAAAGCGCTTTCATAAGCGCGCAGCACAAAGGCATTCCCATGACGGAGACAACCACGGGGCGCGCCAGCGCCTCGCTGCGATGGACGCTGTCCGCCAAAGGCGCGGACCTGGCGAGTTCGACGCGCCTGGCCGCGCAGCCCGACCTGGCGCTGCAGCCGGTGGCGCAGCTGATGGCCGATGCCGCGATCGCCGGCATGCCCAAGCTGGTGGTGAACAGCGCCAGGCGCTTCCAGCGCATCGAGGGCTTCGGCGGTGCCTTCACCGAAGCCGCCGCGACCACCTGGCAGCAGCTCCCGCCCGCCGAGGCCAACGCGCTGCTGCAGGCCTACTTCGACGTCGGCGCCGGCCACGGCTACACCTTCAACCGGGTGCACATGAACAGCTGCGACTTCTCGCTGGGCAACTACGCCCATGCGGAGGTCCCCGGCGACGAGGCGCTGGCCCACTTCAGCATCGATCGCGACCGCCGCGCGCTGCTGCCGATGATCAAGGCCGCGATGAAGGTCGCCGCCCGGCCGATGAAGCTGCTGGTCTCGCCCTGGAGTCCGCCCGCGTGGATGAAGACCAACGGCGAGATGAACAACGGCGGCAAGCTGCTGGCGCGGTACGCCCGGGCCTGGGCGCAGTGCTACGTGAAGTTCATCCAGGCCTACGAGGCCGAGGGCGTGCCCATCTGGGGCGTCTCGGTGCAGAACGAACCCGACGCGGTGCAGCGCTGGGACTCCTGCGTCTACAGCGCCGAGGAGGAACGCGACTTCGTCCGCGATCACCTCGGCCCGGCGCTGCACGCGGCCGGCCTCGAGCGCATCCGCATCGTGATCTGGGACCACAACCGCGACCAGATGGTGCAGCGCGCCGACGTCGTCTACTCGGACCCCGAGGCGGCGAAGTACGTCTGGGGCTGCGGTTTCCACTGGTATGTCGAGGACCACTTCGACCACGTCGGCCTGCTGCACGACGCCTATCCGGACAAGCAGCTGCTGTTCACCGAGGGCTGCCAGGAAGGCGGCCCGCACATCGGCTCCTGGGCGACCGGCGAGCGCTACGGGCGCAGCATCATCAACGACCTCAATCGCTGGACCGTGGGTTGGATCGACTGGAACCTGCTGCTGGACGAGACCGGCGGGCCCAACCACGTCGGCAACCTGTGCAGCGCGCCGATGCTGGCGGACCGGGAGCAGAACCGGCTGATGCCGCAGAGCGCCTACGACTACCTGGGCCACTTCAGCCGCTTCATCCGGCCCGGCGCGCACCGGGTGCTGTGCTCGGCCAGCAGCCAGGACCTGGAATGCACCGCCGCGCTCAACGAGGACGGCAGCATCGCCGTCGTCGTGATGAACCGCAGCGAGCGCGCGCACCGATTCACGCTGCGCATCGATGGCCAGGCCGGCGTCGCGGCGCTGCCGGCGCGCTGCATCGCGAGCTACCTGCTGCCGCGCTGAGGCGGGGACGACCGCATGACCGTCGCCGATGTCACCGCCTCCGCCCGCGTCGAGGCGCTCTACCTGTACCCGGTGAAGTCCTGCGCCGGCGCACGCGTGCCCGAACTCCGCTTCGACGCCGACGGCCGCATCGAGGGCGATCGCGAGTGGATCGTGGTCGACGCGCGTGGCGAGCTGGCCTGGCTGGGCTCGCATCCGAAGCTGGCGCTGCTCCAGCCGAGCCTGCTGCCGGACGCGCTGCTGCTGCGCGGTGGCGGGCAGCAGCCGCTGCGGCTGTCGCGCGAGCCCGAGGGCGACGCGACGCAGGCGCTGATCTGGCATCCCGGCGAGCGTCGCATGGTGGGGTACGCCGGACGCGACGCCGGCGCGCTCGCGGCGCAGTTCCTGCGCGACCTGACCGGCGAGGAGTTGCGGCTGGTGAAGCTCGAGCGCGAGGCGATGCTCGCCACCGCGCCGCATCCGCTGCATGCGGTGTCGACGGCCTCGGTGGGGGAGCTCAACGCGCATCTGGCGACGTTGGGACTGGGACCGGTGGACGTGCGCCGGCTGCGGCCCAACCTGGTGCTGGGCGACGGGCCGGACGCGGGGATGCCCTTCATCGAGGAACACGTGACGCAGATGGTCTGGCGCGACGGGGAGGGCGCCTGGCGGCGCCTGGTCCATCGGATGCCGTGCGAGCGCTGCGTCGTGCCCAACGTCGATCCCGACACCGGACAGGCGCAGGCCGGCATCGACACGGCGATCGCGGCGCTGAGCGCGCAGCGCTGGCCGGGACAGGCCTCGCGCTTCGGCGTCTACTTGCAGCCGCCGTCGGGCGGCTCGCTGGCCGAAGACGCCAGCCTGACGATGGAGCTCGACTTTTGAGCGCCGGCCGCGGACTTTCCCGCCGCGGGCTGCTGGCGGCGATGACGGCGCCCGCCTGGACCGGCATGCTGGTCGTGCCGGCGCCGGCGCAGCCGCGCGAGGTGCTGACCGTCGCCGCCTTTCCGCTGATGGACGAGATCGCCAGGGCGGCGATCCCGGCCTGGCAGGCGCTGCATCCGGACGTCGAGCTGCGCATCCTGATGCGCCAGTACAGCGACCACCACACGGCGATGACGACCGCGCTGTCGACCGCCGTCGGGCTGCCCGACGTGATGGCGCTGGAGGCCAGCTTCGTCGGCCGCTTCGCCCAGGGCGGCGGCCTGGAGGACCTGCGGCAGCCGCCCTTCGGCATCGAGTCGGTGCGCGCGCGGCTGGTGCCGTATGCCTACGACCAGGCGATCGCGCGCAGCGGCGCGGTGGTGGCGATGCCGGCGGACATCGGCCCGGGGACCCTGCTCTATCGCAAGGACATCCTGGACCGCGCGGGACTGGCGCCGGAGGACCTCACGCGCAGTTGGGACGCCTACGTCGCTGCCGGCGAGCGCATCAAGGCGCGCACCGGCGCCTACCTGGTCGCCAACGTGCAGGAGATCAAGGACATCCTGGTGGCCGACGGCCTGCGGCCGGGCGAGGGCGTCTACTTCGACACCGAGTCGCGGGTGCTGGTGAACACGCCGCGCTTCGAGCGCGCCTTCGAGGTGTCCCTGCGCGCCCGCCAGAAGGGACTGGATGCGAAGGTGCAGGCCTGGTCCAACGACTGGGGCGCGGGCTTCAAGCAGGGGCGGCTGGCGACGGAGCTCTCGGGCGCGTGGCTGGTGGGGCAGCTCAACGCCTTCGTCGCGCCGGAGACCAAGGGCCTGTGGCGCGCGGCCTCCTTGCCGGGCGGCTCGCAGGTGCCCTACGGCGGCACGTTCTATGCGATCGCGCGCCGGTCGGCGCCGGCGCGCAAGCGCCTGGCCTGGCAGTTCATCCAGCTGATGACGCTGGACCCGGCGCGACAGCTGCAGGCCTTCAAGGACTATGACGCCTTCCCCGCGCTGCGCGACGTGCACGACGATCCCTTCTTCAGCGAGCCGGTGGACTTCCTCGGCGGGCAGCGGGCGCGCCTGCTGTGGCGCGACGATGCCCTGCGCATCACCGCCTTGCCGGTCCACAAGCAGAACAAGTTCGCCGAGGAAGTCGTGCAGACCGAGCTGGACAAGGTGCTGCGCGGGCACAAGACGATCAAGGCGGCGCTCGCGGATGCCGAGCAGCTGCTGCTGCGGCGCGCGAAGCGCTGAAGGAAGGGGAGCTCTTTCATGAAGCAACGATTGACGCGGCGCTGGGCCGCCGTGCCGCTGTTGGCGGCCCTGACGATCGACGGCGGCGCGGCGCTGGCGCAGACCGCGACCGGCAAGGGCGGCGCGGCCTCCGGGCCGATCGCCCTGCCGGCCGGCTACACGCTGGTGTGGTCGGACGAGTTCGACCGGGACGGGCTGCCCGACCCGTCGAAGTGGGCCCACGATACCGGCATGAACCAGCAGGGCTGGCACAACCGCGAGCAGCAGTACTACGCCGGCCCGCGCCTGGAGAACGCGGCGGTGCGCGACGGCCGGCTGGTCATCACCGCGCGCAAGGAGGCGCTGTCGTCGCGGCCCGACTGGGGCGGCCAGCAATACAGCTCGACGCGGCTGATCACGAAAGGCAAGGCCGAGTGGACCTACGGCTTCTTCGAGATCCGCGCCCGGCTGCCCTGCGGCCGCGGCACCTGGCCGGCGATCTGGACCCTGGGCAGCGAGGGCGACTGGCCGGCCGCCGGGGAGCTCGACATCCTCGAGCACATGGGCCAGAAGCCGGACTGGGTCTTCAGCACGGTTCATACGAGCTCCGGGCACGGCGGGCATGGCGTCGGCGACGGCCGCAAGCTCGCGACCGCCTGCGGCCAGTTCCACGACTACCAGATGCTGTGGACGCCCCGGGAGATCCGCTTCGGCATCGACGGCCAGGTGCATGCCGCCTATCCCAACCTCGGCCAGGGCCCGGCGCAATGGCCGTTCGACAAGCCGCAGTTCCTGATCCTCAACCTCGCCATCGGCGGCGACCTGGGCGGGGAGATCGACGACGCGATCTTCCCGGTCAGCTACGAGGTGGCCCACGTGCGGGTGTATCAGCAGGCGCGCTGAACGCGGGGCGCCGGCGGCGCTCGCCGGACCCGGCGCGGATCGATGGTCTACTTCCGGCTTGGCCGGAGACCGCAAGACGGTCTTCATGACCTGGTCCGTCGACACGTCCGTCGACGCGCCCATCGACCCGCTTCGAGAGCCCCACTTGTCCCGCAGTACCCAAGGCGCCACGCTGCTCGGCCTGATCGCCATCCTGTTCTGGAGCACCTCCGTCGGCGTCACGCGCAGCACGATCGAGTTCCTCGGCCGGACCGGCGCGCCGGCGGTGATGTTCACCCTGTCCGCCCTGCTGCTGCTGCCCACGCGCAGCGCGCTGCGCGAGTTGCCGCGGCGCTACCTGTGGCTGGGCGCCGCGCTGTTCGTCGGTTATGAGCTGTGCTTCGTGCTCGCGCTCGGTTTCGCGCGGACGCGGCACGAGGCCATCGAGGTCGGCATGGTGAATTACCTCTGGCCCAGCCTCACCGTGCTGTGTTCCGCGATCGCCGGCGGGCAGCGGCTCAATGCGCTGATGCTGGGCGGGCTGGCGCTGGCCTTCACCGGGGTCGTGACCGCGTCCTCGCCGCCCGAGGGGCTGTCGCTGGCGCGCTTCTTCCACAACGCCGCGTCGAATCCGCTGGCCTATGGCCTGGCCTTCGTCGGCGCGATCGTGTGGGCGCTCTACAGCACCTGCACCCGCTACATGGCCGAGGGCCGGAACGCGCTGTGGTTCTTCATGGCGCTGAGCGCCGCCGGCTTCTGGGTGGTGCACGCGCTCAACCCGGAGCGAGCGCCGATGCAGGCGTCGATGCACGTTGTCATCCAGGTCGCGCTGGCGAGCACTGCGGTGACGCTGGCCTATACCTTCTGGAACCTCGGCGTGCTGCGCGGCAACATCCACCTGCTGGGGCTGGCGGCGAATGGCACGCCGGTGATGTCGGCGCTGTTCGCGTCGCTGCTGCTGAGCGCGCCCTTGCCGCCGATCTTCTGGGGCGGCGCGGCGCTGGTGGCGCTCGGCTCGCTGGTGGCGGGGATCGGGGCGCGACGCGCCGCCCGGCGCGCCGATTGAAGCAAGGGCGACGACCCGTCCGATCAGGACATCGCGATCACGCATGCCCAGGGAGGGCCTTGGATGAACGAGAACGAAGAGGCGCCGACCGCCGCCGAGCCGGCCCGCGTCGACCTGGCCGCCTGGTGCCTGGCGGCGTGCCGCGTGGCGACCTTCCGCGCACCGCCGTGGGAACGGCTCGTCACCGGCCCGACCTGGATCGCCGCGCTGCTGCTGGGTCATCTGCTGCTGGCCTTCGGCGTCCAGCGCCTGGCCATCGACGGGCCCGCGCGGCTGTACTGGCCGGCGGTGCTGAACGGCTGGGCGGCCACGGTCCTGTGGATCTGGATCAGCTGGATCGCCGTCCGCGCCGCGCGTCAGCGGCCGGGGGACGTCGCGGTGCCCGACACGTCGGTGGTGCTGACCCTGGTGATGGCCAACAGCGCGCTGATCTCCGTCGCGGTCAGCCTGCTCCTCCTGCCGCTGCTGCAACTGCTTGGCCCGCTGGAAAGCTGGCCGCTCGGCGCCCGTTGGGGCGTCTGGCTGCTGCCGATGGTGTGGCTGCTGGCAACCGCCACGGGCCTGCTCTGGCGCGTCATCCCTTCCGCCGCGCCCCGCGCGTTCGCGGGCCTGGTGGCGCTTGCGGCCGTCGCCATCGCGGGCTGGCTGCAGCCGGCGATGTTCTGGTGGCCCGATCCGTCGGCAAAGACCACCGGCACCGCCGCGGCCGATGAAGACGCCGCCACCGACCCGGGCCTGAAGCTCACCGAAGCCGTGCTGGCCGCGCAACCGCGCCTGATCGCCGAGGCCCTGGACGCCTTGCCGCGCTCCGAGCCGGGTCGGATCAAGGTCTACGCGGTCACCTACGCGCCCTACGCGATCGAGGACGTCTTCAAGCGCGAGAGCGCCGTCGTCGCCCAGGCGATGGCGGAGCGCTTCGGCGCGGGCGACAGGACGGTCCAGCTGGTGATGAACCCGTCCACGACCGAGTCGCTGCCCTGGGCGACGCAGGCCAACCTGCGCCGGACGCTGGACCGCATGGGGCAGGTGATGGATCGCGACAAGGACGTGCTCTTCCTCCACCTCACCTCGCACGGCGGCCGCGACGGGCAGTTGGCCGCCGAGGCCTGGCCGCTCGAATCCGAGCCGGTGACGCCGGCGCTGCTGAAGCAGTGGCTGGACGAGGCCGGCATCCGCTGGCGCGTGATCTCGATCTCGGCCTGCTACTCGGGCAGCTGGATCGAGCCGCTCGCGGGCGACGACACCCTGGTGATGACGGCGGCCGACGCCACCCACACCTCGTATGGCTGCGGGTCGCGCTCGCCGCTGACCTTCTTCGGGCAGGCGCTCTACGTCGACGCGCTGAAGGACACCTGGTCCTTCGCGCAGGCTCACGCGCGGGCGCGCCAGCTCATCGAGGTCCGCGAGCGCGAGGCCGGCAAGACCGACGGTTATTCGAATCCGCAGATCCGCGAAGGCGCGGCGATCGGCGAGGTGCTGCGGCGCCTGGAGCGGCAGCAGCAGGGGCAGTGAGGACAACACCCTCACGCGTATGAGCGGTCGTCGCTATCATCGCCCCCGCAGACAAGGAGTCGAGATGGCATCACGCTTCTGGTTGGCGCTCCAGGTGGGCGCGCTCTTCAGCCTGTCGGCCGCGGCCCAGGACCTCACACTGACGCGGCTGGACTGCGGCAGCGGCAGCAACGACCCGCGACGCTTCAGCGACACCTACGCCTACACCGAGACCACCAAGCCCTTCACCTTCAGCTGCTACGTCATCCGGCATGGCAACGACGTGATGGTCTGGGACACCGGCTACCTGCCGGGCTCGGTGCCCAACGCCACCAACAAGCCGCTTGCCGACCTGCTGCGGCAGATCAAGGTCGAGCCCGGCGAGGTGAAGTACGTCGGCATCAGCCACTACCACGCCGACCACACCGGCCAGCTCGCCCCGCTCAGGAATGCGACCCTGCTGATCGGCAAGGGCGACTGGGACGGCATCACCGCCACGCCGCCGATGAGCGGCGCCAACGTCAAGGGCTTCGCCGAATGGATCGCCGAGAAGCGCAAGGTCGAGACGCTGAGCGCGGACAAGGACGTGTTCGGCGACGGCAGCGTCATGATCCTGCGCGCGCCGGGGCACACGCCGGGCCACTCGATGCTGCTGGTGCGGCTCAAGGAGATGGGCCCGGTGCTGCTGAGCGGCGACGCGGTCCACTTCCATGAGAACTACGAGCACGACGGCGTGCCCGGCTTCAACGACGACCGCGCGCAGACGCTCGCGTCGATCCAGCGCATGAAAGAGATCGAGAAGAACCTGAAGGCGACGGTCATCATCCAGCACGACCCGCGCGACATCGGCAAGCTGCCGGCCTTCCCCAACGCGGCGAAGTAGCCGGCGGGGCCGCGTCCCGCGAACCGGGTGCGATTACACGCGGGTACGGCCCTAGCATCGCGCGCATGACGCAAATTCCTTCCCGACGCTTGGTGCTGGGCGCGGCGCTGGCGGCGCCGGCCGTGGTGGCAGCCGCTCCCGCACCCTCCGCCAGCGCCAGCGCGACCGTCCTGCGCCTGGCGCCGGGCGCCCCCGGCTCGATACTCTCGCCGCGTCGCATCGACCAGACGCTGCGCCGCATGGTGGCCGACGGCCGCGCGGCGGGCGTGTCGGCCCTGGTCTGGCAAGCGGGCGTGGAGCGCTACTTCGGCGCCCACGGCCTGGCCGACGTGGAAGCGAAGCGGCCGATGGCGCGCGACACGCTCGCACGCATCTGGTCGATGACCAAGCCGGTGGCGTCGGTCGCGCTCATGCGGCTGTGGGACGCGGGCCGGTTCCGGCTGGACGATCCGCTGGCGCTCTACCTGCCGGAGTTCAGCTCGATGCGTGTTCATGCCGACGATGGCCGCGGCGAGCGGCCGGCCGAGCGGCCGATCCTCGTGCGCGACGTGCTGCTGCACACCGCCGGGCTGACCTATGCGATGGAGGACGGCGCCGCTGATCGGGCCTTCCGCGCCGCGAGCCCGTTCGAGCGCTCACCCGACCTGGCCGCCTTCAGCCGCGCGGTGGCCGCGCTGCCGCTGCGCCATGAGCCGGGCACGGCCTGGCACTACGGCACCTCGACCGACATCCTCGCCCGGCTGGTGGAGGCGCTGGCGGAGGAACCCTTCGATGCGCATGTGCGTCGCCATGTGCTGCAGCCGCTGGGTCTGCGGGAGACCGACTGGACCGCGCCGGCTGCGCTGCAGGACCGCATGGCCGCGACCTACCGCCTGTCCGCCGACGGCAAGCCGGAGCGCGAGCCCGATCAGGCCTTCACCTTCGCCAGCGGCGGCGCCGGCCTGATCGGTCCCATCGACGACTACCTGCGCTTCGCCCGGATGCTGCTCGGCGAAGGCGAGCTCGACGGCGTGCGGGTGCTGCGCCCGGCGACGGTGCGCTTGATGCTGGTCGACCACCTGGACCCGGCGATCACGCAGCGGCATTTCCTGTCGAGCCCGGGGCTGGGCTTCGGCTTCGGCGGCTCGGTGCGCATCGCGCCGCCGCTGCGGGACGAGCCGCCCGGCGCGGTGGGCGAGTTCTCATGGGGCGGTGCCGCGTCGACGCTGTTCTGGATCGACCCGGCGAATCAACTCGCGGTGGTCTTCTTCGCCCAGAAGCTGCCCTTCGACGACGCCCTGCATCGCGACTTGCGACGCGCGGTGTACGGCTAGGCCGCTCAGGGCGCGAGCTTCGTGAACACATCGTCGCGCGCCTTCACGAGCGCGTTGTGGCAGGCGAAGCAGGTCTGGTGCTGCGCCGCGTCGACGGGCTTGCCATCGATGAAGCGGCCGTAGCCCCAGCCGCCGCTGTCGGCGTAGCGCTTCGAATCCTTGACCATCACCTGCACCGTCGTCGGCGCGCCAGGCACCGTCGCGGCGGGGAACTCGGTGGAGCGCTGCCGCTTCCACGCCAGCTTGACCAGCATGGCGCCGTCGGGGAACGGCAGCTGGCCCAGTCGATAGGCCTTCATCGCGATCGGATTGCCGACCACGGCGCGCAATTCGTCGAGCGGCGCGTCCTCGGTGGCAACGCCCACCATCTCCCATTGGCGATAACCGTCGGGCAGCACCACGCCGTAGATCGGTGAGGCGGGTTTCGAGGGCTTGCCCTGGGCCAACGCGGGAAGCGAGTTGGCAGTGAGCGAAGCCAGGAGAAGCATCGAGGCGAGACGGAGGGCATGCATGTGGGTTCCAGGCAAGTGGGGCAGTGCCACGGATCAGACCAAATTCATCGCTGCCTGGGCATTGAACCTTGGTATGGGCCGAGCCTCGTCGTGATCGGCGTTCCGGGCGGTTGCATTCAAAAACCCGCTTGACGTGAAAGCGCTTTCACAATCGACCGATATTGCCTAGGATGCGTCCCGCCGGAGAGAAGTCGCGACCCTGGACCCGCGCCGCAGAGCGCTGGCCGGATCGCGCCGATCGGTGCCCTCCAGCACACCATCGACACCTCTTGGAGACATGAATGGGATTTCCGAACCGCATGGGCGCGCCGATGCTGCGCGCCGTCGCCCTGGGCTTGTGCGCGACTGCCGCCGCGCCGGCGTTTGCCAGCGTCACCAATCCGACCATCGGCCGCCTGCTGTGGTCCGAGGAATTCAACGGCGCCTCGTTGAACACCAGTGTCTGGACGCCCTATGACGGCAATGGCTGCCAGATCAACCTGTGCGGCTACGGCAATGCCGAGCTCGAGTACTACAGCCCCAACAACCTCTCGATCGCCGACGTGCCCTTCGAAGCCGGCACGCGCGCCCTGGCGATCCGCGCGCTGCGGCAGACCATCGGCAGCAATGAGTTCACGTCCGGAAAGGTCGATTCCTACGGCAAGGTGCAGGTGCAGTACGGAATGATCGAGATCCGCATGGCCACGCCGCAGGTCACCACCGGGCTGTGGCCGGCCGCCTGGCTGCTGGGAACCAGTCCGCAGGTCTGGCCGCGCAAGGGCGAGATCGACATCGCCGAGCTGGGCCATCGCGCCTCGGCCTGGGCCGCGGCGGGCGCGCCTTCGCCCGACCATTTCGTCGGCGCCAATGTGATCACCTGGTCGCAGGCCGCCTGCGTGCCGGGCAACGAGTCCTGCGCCGCCTCCACCTCCTGGCAGACCAAGAACTGGTACAAGCCGCAGGCCTCATTGGCGAATCGCTTCGTCAAATACCGCTTCTACTGGACCGAAAGCCAGATGCGATTCACCGTCGTCGACAACGACGGCGAACACGACATGTACGACGCGCCGTTGCCGGTGAACTCGACGGCCTTGCAGGCGCCGTTCTACCTGCTGCTGAACATGGCGGTGGGGGGCAACTTCACCGACGCGGCGACGCCCTCGCAGGTGAACGCGCCACTGCCCGCCACGATGTACGTCGACTACATCCGGGTGTATGAACTCGACGGCAAGGGCGAAGTGAAGCTGGGCAACCAGGTGGTGCCGGAAGTCGCCGGGAAATTCGGCGTGTTCACCGACAACACGGCGGTCAACAACAAGCTGGTCGCCGGCAGCACGTCCGACATCTTCCTGTGGAATGGCGCGTCGACCGCGGCCGGCAACACGCTGCCGTATGAGGGCGGCAATGTGATCGCGTGGAGCTACAACACGCCGGGGCAGTGGTTCGGCGGCGGCATCCAGTCCCGCCAGATCCGCGACCTCACCAACTACCGCAATGGCCAGCTGAAGTTCCGGATCAAGATCCCGGCCAACGTGTCCTTCAACATCGGCATTGGCGACACCTACACCAATCAGAACTGGGTGAACTTTCCGGCCAACACCACGGCATTCGGCCTGGTGCGCAATGGCGAATGGGCGACGGCGACGGTTCCTGTCTCGACGCTCATCGGACCGAAGGTCGCGCTGCAATCGATCGCCGACATCTTCATGTTCTCGGGCGACAACAACCGGCTGCCAACTTCGGCTTTCCAGTTCGCGATCGATGACGTGGTGTGGGAGTCCGGCACGACGACCCAGGAGCCGCCGACGCCGGCCGGCATCACCCAGCCGTCGGCGACCACGGTCAAGTTCACGGAGCCGACCGGGACCTGGGCCGACGTGCATTACACGATCAATGGCGGCGGCCAGATGAATGTGCGGATGCTGAAGGAAGGCAGTGGCAATGCCTACACGGTCACCGGGCTGAAGCAGGGCGATGTCGTGCGATTCAACTTCACCTACTGGGACCCGGCCCGCAATGGCGCCTACGACACGGCGCTGCAGAGCTACACGGTGAAATGAGCGCGCGGGATGAGGCGCCAGGGGATTGACGACGACTCGTCAGTCGACGATCTCCGCGCCCCATCCGTCGTAGACCACGCCATGCGTTTGCGCGAGCGCTTCGAATTGCGCCGACAACGCCATGAGCGCATCCAGGTCCGGAATCATGCGGCGTGCGGCGACCACCTGCCAGGTCGGCGCATCGTCCTCCGGACCGAAGATCCGCACATCGAAATCCAATTCGGCCAAGGCATGCGCGATCGACATCGCGGCGGCTTCTTCGGCGGCGTCGAAGGCGAATTCGGGGACGTGTGGCAAGGACAGATCCGCGCCGAGTTCAACCATCTGCGCCAACACCTTGGCGTCCGGATCGTCGTTGTTGACCAGGCGATCGAGGAGTTCGGGAGAAGTCGGCATGGGTGCGGCGGATGAGAGAGTGAGGAATGGCCTGCCGCCGTCGGTCACGGCGGTGCGGGATCATCCCACGGCGCGATGAGTCAACGCCTTCGCTCCTCGGCGTCGTTTGCTCGCGCCGCGCAGAAGCCGGAGGATCGAGATGGGATCAATCGGCGTCCCGACTAACATCGCGCGATGGATCGAAGCATCAAATGGTTCGCTTGGTTGGCGATCGCCGCTGGCATCGCGCTCATAGGCTTTGCCGTCCGTGACTTCACGGCGAGCGGCGATTACCCGCCGTCGGGTCTGTCTTGCCGGGCACTCTGCGGCCTGTCGCTCATTGCGGCTGAGTTGCTGGGCAATGAGATCGGCCAACGCGTGCTCGCGGGCCTGCAGCTGGCACTCGGCCTGTGCAGCGCGATCCTCGGCGTCAAGCTGATCAAGCGGCGATGAGCGGCGCGCTCGACGTCTCCATGCTCGTCTGGGCCGAGCTGGCAGTCGGTCTCCTTCATTGAGAGCTGCAGCGACCGCTGTCGCCGCGATGACCGTCAGGCCGCCGGGCCGTCGGGCAACTTCGCGATGACCTTGATCTCGAACTGGAACCCGGACAGCCAGGTCACGCCGATGGCGGTGGCGGTCGGATAGGGCGCCTCGCCCCAGAACTCGGCGGCGACGGCCCAGGCGCGCTCGAAGTGGGTGTGGGGATCCACCATGAAGACGGTCACGTCGATGACGTCGCGGAAGCTGCAGCCCGCCGCCGCCAGGATGGCGTTGAGGTTCTTGAACGCGAGGCGGACCTGCTCGTCCCGGTCCGGCTCGGGCGATCCATCGGCGCGGCTGCCGACCTGACCCGACACGAACAGCAGCCCATTGGCGCGAATGGCGGGGGAGTAGCGGTGCAGCTCATAGAGCGCGTGGCGATCGGGCGGGGAGACGACATCTCGAGTGAACATGACCGGCATTCCTTTGAAGCACGAATTGCGATGTGCTCACTGTAGGAATCCGCCGCCCGCCGATAAACCAGCGACTCGCACAATCACTGTTTGGGGTCGCCAAACAGTGAGGGGAAACGACCGCCGGCTACTCCTCCAATCGGAACGCCCCCGCCTCGAAATCGGCGATCGTCGCGCGTGCGGCGGCGAGCTGCGAGGCCGGCACCAGCACGCGCACGCCGCCGACGGCCGGCGAGAGCAGCGAGTAGTTCTGCACCATGTGCTCGTCCGCCAGGTGCGGCGTGAGCGCGGCGGACCGGAGTACGCCCATCAGCAGGTGGGCCTCGATGGGCGAGTCGCGCGTGGCGACACAGACGAAGTCATCGGAGCTGGCGTCGGCGCGGTCGGGCATGGGTCCTCCTGGGTTCCTCCCAAGGGCCGCAGCTTAGACCGCTTCCTGCGCGGGCGCATCCGTCGCCCGGGGCGCACCGCGCGCTCAGACCGTCACCGGCGCCTGCGGCACCTGCGGCATCTGCCATTGCGTCCCCGGCGCATAACGCGCGATGTACTGCTGATGCCCCGGCATCTGCTGCACCGTCTGGTCGATGCGCGCCTTGATCCCGCCCAGGAAGCCGGCCAGCTCGCGGTCGCTCATCAGGTCGGCCGTCGGATGATGCTGCTCGGGCATCAGGCCCTGGCCCAGCATCACCTGGATCCACGAGTTCTCGGTGAACAGCTCATTCGGCCCGCGGAACACCCGACCGCTCTCGCGGAACAGGTCCAGCCGGTGCTGCAGCGACGCCGGCACCGACATCGCGCGCAGGTCGCGCCACATCGGCGAATCGGTCCGCTGCTGCAGGTGGTAATGCAGCACGATGAAGTCGCGGATGTGCTCCAGCTCATGCCGCATCTGGGCGTTGTACTCGTCGACGTCGGACTGCCGGATCCCGTCCTTCGGGAACATCTGCAGCAGCCGGATCGCGCTGCGCTGGATCAGGTGGATGCTGGTGGACTCCAGCGGCTCCAGGAAGCCGCTGGCCAGGCCCACGGCGACGCAGTTGCGCTGCCACACCACGTCGCGCTGGCCCGGCTTGAAGCGGATCACGCGATGCGGCGTCAGCACCTCGCCCTCGATGTTGCCCAGCAGCGCCGCGCGCGCGGTCTCGTCGTCGGTGTAGCGGCTGCTGAAGACCACGCCGTTGCCGACGCGGTGCTGCAGCGGGATCTGCCACTGCCAGCCCCAGGGATGCGCGATCGCGCGCGTGTAGGGCACCGCGTCCCGCACCGACGCGGTCTGCAGCGCGATCGCGCTGTCGCAGGGCAGCCAGTGCGACCAGTCCTGGTAGCCGACGCCCAGCGTCTGCCCCAGCAGCACCGAGCGCATGCCGGTGCAGTCGATGAAGAGATCCCCTTCGACCTCGGACCCATCCTGCAGCTTCAGCGCGCGCAGGTCGCCATCGGGCCGCAGCAGCACCTCGGCGATACGGCCCTCGATGCGGCGCACGCCGAAGCCCTCGCTGAAACGGCGCAGGAAGGCGCCGTACAGCGACGCGTCCAGGTGGAAGGCGTAGTTGATGCCGTCGCCCGGCAGATGCGCGAAGCGGTTCTGCTGCGCCGCGCGCAGCTCCAGGCAGTAGTCGCCGTAGTCCGAGGCCATGCCGCGCTCGCGGCCCTTCATCCAGAAGTGCTGGAAGCCGGCGGTCCAGTGGTCGATGCCGGTGCTGCCGAACGCGTGGATGTAGCGCGTGTCGGGGTCGCGCCAGCCCTCGAACTGGATGCCCAGCTTGATGGTGGCCTGCGTCGCGGCCATGAACTCCCGCTCGTCCAGCCCCAGCAACTGGTGGAAGGTCAGCATCGTCGGGATCGTCGCCTCGCCGACACCGACCGTGCCGATCTCGTCCGACTCGACCAGGCGGATGTCCAGCTGCTTGCCCAGGTGCTTGGCGATGCAGGCGGCCATCATCCAGCCGGCCGTGCCGCCGCCGGCGATGACGACGCGTCGCACCGGCGAGCGGGGAACGGACGGGGTGGGGGGCGTGAAGCTCATGGCGTCTCCTCCATGTCGTGGGTCGGGCGGCTTCCGGCGCGACGATGCGGGCGTCCGCAAGGACGCGTCGCTCAACGCTGCCGGAGCCGCTGGATCAGGTGGGCGCGCAGATGGCCGGCGCCCTCGGCGGTGATCGGGGCCAGCGCATGGCGGGCATTCGCGGGGATGTGGGCCGAGGTCTGGCCGTCGGCATTGAACACGTAATGGTCGAAGATCCCCTGCCAGGCGCGGCGTTGCGGCGCCGGCAGATCGCGCAGCGACAGCAGCGCCAGCATCAGCGCGAAGACCGGCGGATCCATGTGGGCCGGCGACTGCCGCCACCAGTAGTTGATCAGCACGTTGAACGCGTCCAGCGCCTCCACCTGGTGCCACCACATGCTGGGGATGTAGAGCGCGTCGCCCGGCTCGAGCTCGGCGACCTGCGCGTGCTCGAGCGCCGTCGCGAAGCGCGGGAAGCGCTCGAAGTCCGGCTGCTTCAGGTCGACCAGGCTGACCGGCTGGCCGGCCGGCGTGAAGTCGATCGGACCGACGTAGAGGTTGGGCAACTGTTCCGGCGGGAACAGCGTGAAGCGGCGATGGCCGGCCGCCACGCAGGCGATGTTGTCGGGCAGGTCGTAGTGCGGCGCGATGCGGCTGCGATTGCCCAGCCAGACGCTGGCCAGCGCCTCCGGCGCCGCCGTGCCGCCGGTCGCCAGCGAGGACAGGTCCAGGTCGTTGTGCGCGCGAAAGCCGGGCAGGCACTCGTCGACCGTCGTCGAGCCGACGTAGTAGCAGGGCGGACGCTCGACCTCCGCGAGTTGGAGCAGTTCCTCCATCAGCGCCGGCAGCGGCGCGTCGGCCCGGCCGAAATTCATGCCGGTGAGGTCGTCGTTGTAGAAGATGCGGCCGTCGATCTCCGGCGGGCCGGTCATGATCGCCACCGGCGCGCCGCGCCAGCAGCCGTGCAGGTAGTCGACCGCGGCGCGGTCGGAGCGCCGCGCCTCCCGCACCATCGGCCAATGCGACACGAGGCCGCGCAGCACCACCGGCTGCGCGGCCTCGATCAGGTGGGAAGGAAGCCGACCCGGCACCAGGTCGTGGAGTTCTCGGATCGGCTTCATGCGGGCATCGCCCCCGGCGGGGTCAGAACTTGTAGCGGAGGCCCAGCATATAGCGGCGTCCCGTCTGCGTGACCGCGTACACCTCCTCCTTGGTCCGGCCATGCTGGCGCAGGACCGAATCGCCGAGGTTGATGACTTCGGCCTGCAGGCTCAGGCGTTCGCTGAAGTTGTAGCCCAGGCTGACGTCCACCTGCGAGTAGGGCTCGGTGAAGATCGGCGCCGAGCGGCCCAGCTGGTTGCCGTCGTTGACGGCGGCCAGGAACTTGTCGCGCCAGTTGTAGGCCACGCGCACGCTGAACTTCGCGTCCTCGTAGAAGCCCACCAGGTTGGCGGAGTCGCTCAAGCCCACCAGCGCGTACTGCTGCGCGAAGCTCATGTTGTCGTACTTCAGTCCCGACTTGACCTTCGTGTAGTTGGCCGCGACGCCGAAGCCCGAGTTCCCGAACGCGTGCTGCACGTTCAGCTCGAAGCCCTTCAGGCTGTTGGACTGCGTGTTGGCCGGCACCGTGATCTGGAAGTTGGCCACCGGATCGCCGGGCTGTCCGACGATGGTCCCCAGCGCATGGCCGTTGCTCTCGCCGGTCTTGGTCACGCCCGGCTGGCCGTTGTAGCGGTTGAGGATGTAGTCGCGGATGCAGGTGATGTCGCTGCCGCAGCCGCCGGTGGTCGAGGCCTCGTTGTAGTACGCGCCGCCGATCGGGGTGTGGAGGTTGAACGGGGTGGCGTTCTCGAGCGTCGAGCCGATGTAGTTGCTGATGTTCTTGCGGAACACGCCCGCCGCCACATAGCTGGACCGCGCGTAGTAGTACTCCAGCGAGAAGTCGATGTTCTTCGACTTCAGCGGCTTCAGCCCCGGGTTGCCCTGCGAGCCGGTGCCGCCGCTCAGGCGCGCCAGGTCGTTCAGCGTCTGCCCGCCCTGGATCGCGTCCCAGCCTGGACGGCCGATCGTCGTGCCGTAGCTGGCGCGCAGCTTGAGCTTGTCGGTCAGGTCGGCCTGGTAATCGATGTTGGGCAGCCAGTAGCTGTACTTGCCGTCCAGCGTCGTGAAGCCCGGGTCGCCCTTGAGCACCGTCAGCTCGTTGTTGGAGCCCCAGGTGATGCCGGTGGCGATCGGCACCAGCGCGCTGGAGGTGACCTTGGTTTTCTCGTAGCGCATGCCGACCGTGGCGCTCATCGGGACGCCCAGTTCCCACTCGCGGGTGTACTCGGCGTAGGCGCTGGTGGACTTCTCCGTCGTGCGGCGGTCCGTCGAGAAGACGTTGGACGCGAGGTACTTCGACGGATCGCCGTTGCCTTTGGCGGCCAGGTCGCGGACCGTCCCGAAGTCGAAGGTGTAGAACTGCGTGAACAGGCGCGGATCGCCGACGCCGCCGATCTTGCCGAAGAAGTCTCGCAGGTCCTGCGGGATCCAGACTTCGTCCGGGTAGTTGGCCGGGCCGTTGGCCACGCCACCCCAGTTGTCCAGCTGGACGTTGGCGTAGGCCGAGCGGTTCTTCGCCTTGGTCAGGCCGACGCCGAAGTCCAGCTTCGATTCGTCGCTGATGTCCCAGGTGCCGTTGATCTGCTGCTGGTCGACCTGCGCCTTCATGTAGCTGTTGCGGAAGGACGAGCCCGTCACCTGTTGCAGCGCCGCGTTGCGCGTCGTCGTCGGCATGATCAGGATGGGCAGGTCCTGGCTGAAGTCCACGCCGGTCTGGCCGCGGTTGAAGCTGGCCGTGCCGATCACGTTGTTGCTGCCCCAGGGGCTGTCGGCGCCCGACTCCGCAGTGGAGTGGTGGACGTCGAAGCCGAAGCGCAGCTTGTCGGTGACCTTCCAGTCGGCGTTGAAGCCCAGCGACTTGTTGTCGTTCTTGGTCGCGAAGTCGGCGCCGCCCATGGACAGGTCGGCGTCGCCGTTGGCGATCAGCTCGGTGTAGTTCAGCGGCGCGGACACGGGGCCGGAGGTCCACGAGCTCGACGAGGGGCCGAAGCTGAACCAGGCCGACAGGTCGTTGCGGCGCGTGTGCACCTTGTTCTGCGAGACCGTGTAGTCCAGCGTCGTCGTCAGCGACTTGGTCGGCGCGAACTGGAACGTCAGCTGGCCGTTCGTGCGCTCACGGCTGATGGCGTTCATGTTGTAGTTGACGTTCTGCGGCAGCGAGTAGACGTCGCTCGCGCCCGGACGGTTGGTGATCCGTTCCGAACCCGGCGCGCCCGGCAGCGGGATCGCGCCGTTGCCCGTCTCGTCGCCCTTGAAGGGCAGCCAGCCGTTGGGCACGCCGGCGCTGTTGTAGCCGGCGTCGCGCTTCTGGAAGCTGCCCGAGACCGACACGCCGAACATGCCTTCGCCGAAGGTCGTGCTGTAGATGCCCGACACCTCGGGCGTCACGCTGTCGCCCTTGATGTTGTCCGGCAGGCGCGAGTTGCCGCCGTCATGCACCGCCTTGACGCCGATGCTGGCGATGGTCTTCTTGGTGTCCAGCGGGCGCGCGGTCTTGATGTTGATCGTTGCGCCGATGCCGCCGGTCGGGGCGCTGGCGCGGCTGGTCTTGTAGACCTCCAGCGCGGCGATCGATTCCGTGGCCAGGTTGGCGAAGTCGAAGGCGCGCGAGTTCGACGGACCCGTGTCCGCCAGCGTCGAGGCCGGCATCTGGCGGCCATTGAGCAGCACCAGGTTGAAGTCGGGGCCGACGCCGCGCACGGTGACCTTGGAGCCTTCGCCCATCGAGCGGTCGATCGACACGCCCGAGATGCGCTGCATCGACTCGGCCAGGTTGGTGTCGGGGAACTTGCCGATGTCCTCGGCGACGATGCCGTCGACCACGCCGCGCTGCTGGCGCTTGAGGTTCAGCGAGGTGTCCAGCGACTGCCGGATGCCGGTCACGACGACGGTGTCGATCTGCGCGTCGGCGGTCTTGCGCTGGGCCTCGGACGCGGCCGCCTCGGGGGCCGCGGGCGCCTGCTGGGCATGCGCCGCGGCGGCCAGGAACAGCATCGCGCAGGCCGCCGCCACCGGTTGGGGTTGCGGTCCGCGGCCCTGCCGCTGTCGGGTGGGGTGGACGTGTTTCATGTGTCTCCTTGTTGTCTCTCAGTCTTGGCCATGACCCACGTGCGACGGCGGGCCCGAGGGATGCAGGGCAAGCTGGATCCGGATCTCGTAGGGGCACGGCTTCGTTGGCCGTCGCCCCGTCTGTCCTTCGCTGCCAGGACGCTCCTTCCTTCGCACCGGTGGGCGCGTGGCGGATCATCTTGAAAGCGCTTTCAGAATTTAACTGCTTCGGCTCCGGGTCCTCTACTGACTTTCCCTAGCGAGGGGTCCGCGCCACACCGGGCGCGGGGGTACTGCGAAATGGGGCGGCCTCGGCGGCCTCGGCGGCCTGGCGGACGCCGGGCGGCGTGGCGCTTTCAGGCCGCCACGGGGACGGCGGGGCGCGTGTCCAGCGCGCGGGACTCGGCGTCGAAAGCCAGCGCGTGCCCGGCGCTGGCGACCAGGCGGACGCTGTCGCCGTCGTGCAGCGCGGCCGCGCCGGCGGGCAGCTTGGCGGTGAGCAGCTCGGGGATGCCGTCCACGCGCAGGTGCAGGATGGACACGTCGCCCAGGTGCTCCGCCAGCACGACGGTCGCCGGCACCGCGGCCTCGTCGTTGGCCGCCGCCAGCTGCAGGTGCTCGGGCCGCAGACCCAGGCGGGCCGCCGCCGGACGCGCGGCGCCGCCGAGCGAATCCCACAGCCGCCGCGCCGCGCCGGGCGCGTGCGCGGCCGGGCGCTCGATGAAGTTGATGCGCGGCGCCCCGAGGAAGCCCGCGACGAAGGCATTGGCCGGATGGCGGTAGAGGTCCATCGGCGCGCCGAGCTGCTCGATGCGGCCCTTGTTGAACACCGCGATGCGGTCGCCCATCGTCATCGCCTCGACCTGGTCGTGGGTGACGTAGATCATGGTCGTGCCGAGCTGCTGATGCAGCCGGGTGAGCTCGATGCGCATGTCCACGCGCAGCGCGGCGTCCAGGTTGGACAGCGGCTCGTCGAACAGGAACACCTTGGGCTTGCGCACGATCGCGCGGCCGATGGCCACGCGCTGGCGCTGGCCGCCGGAGAGCTGCCGGGGCGTGCGCTGCAGCAGGTCGGTGATGCGCAGTACTTCGGCGGTGCGGCGCACCTGCTCGTCACGCTCGGCGCGGCCGACGCCGGCCATCTTCAGCGCGAAGCCCATGTTCTCGGCCACCGTCATGTGCGGGTAGAGCGCGTAGCTCTGGAACACCATGGCCGCGCCACGGTCGGCGGGACGCAGGTCGTTGGCGCGGGTGCCGTCGATCAGCAGGTCGCCGCCGCTGATCTCCTCCAGGCCCGCGATCATGCGCAGCGTCGTGCTCTTGCCGCAGCCTGACGGGCCGACGAAGACCATGAACTCGCCGTCCCGCACGTCCAGGTCGATGCCCTGGATCACCTCGTGATCGCCGTAGCGCTTGCGGATGCCGCGCAGCGTGACTTGTCCCATGACGGTGCTCCCGATCAAGCCTGGCGCGCCGCGCGCCGCGCCAACACGAAGTCGCGGTAGGCGAGCGCGCTGTCCTTGGGCGTGCGCCGCTGCGTCGTGTAATCCACATGCACGATGCCGAAGCGCTTCTCGTAGCCCGAGGCCCACTCGAAGTTGTCCATCAGGCTCCACACCATGTAGCCGCCCATGGGCACGCCCTGCGCGATCGCGTCGCCGACGGCGGCGATGTGCGTGTCCAGGTAGCGGGTGCGGTCGGCGTCATGCACGCGGCCGTCGGCGCCCACCGGATCGGGGAAGGCCCCGCCGTTCTCGGTCACGTACAGGCGCTTGGCCGCCGGGTAGTCGCGGTGCACCGAGACCAGCAGGTCGGTCAGGCCCTGCGGGTAGACCTCCCAGCCCATGTCGGTGAGCTCGAGGCCACCGGTCTTCGGGTCGAAGCTGTTGTCCGCGCTGACCATGCCGCGCGAGTAGTAGTTGATGCCGACGAAGTCGATGGGCACGCGGATGCGGTCCATGTCGCCGGCCTCGACGTGCGGCGCGTCATCGCCCAGGTGCTCGATCACGTCCTGGGGATAGTGGCCGTTGAACAGCGGGTCCATGTACCAGCGGCGCAGCTTGCCATCCTCGAGCCGGGCCTTGGCGCGGTCGGCGTCGGAGTCGGTGGCGGGATACATCGGCGCCATGTTCAGCACGATGCCGAGCGAGGCCTTCAGCTGCAGCTCGCGCATCGCGGTCACGGCCAGGCCGTGGCTGAGCAGCAGGTGATGCGAGACCTGCGCGGCCAGGCGGCGATCCTTGAGGCCGGGCGCGAAGACGCCGGTCTCGTGGCCGAGCTGCGCGACCACCCAGGGCTCGTTGTGCGTGGCGATCGAGACCACCTTGTGGCCCAGCCGATTCGCGATGCCCACGGCGTATTCGACGAAGCGCTCGACGGTGGCGCGGTTGCCCCAGCCGCCGATGTCCTGCAGCGCCTGCGGCAGGTCCCAGTGGTTCAGCGTCAGGTAGGGCTTGAGGCCGCGCGCCAGCAGGCCGTTGACGAGCCGCTCGTAGAAGGCCAGGCCGGCTTCGTTCCACTCGCCGTCGCCGGTGGGGCGCACGCGCGGCCAGGACACCGAGAAGCGATAGGCCTCGACGCCCAGGTCCCGGATCATGTCCAGGTCCTGCTCCCAGCGCGCGTAGTGCTCGCAGGCGACGTCGCCGCTGCTGCCGTCGGCGATCACGCCGGGCTGGCGGCAGAAGCTGTCCCAGATGGACGGGCCCTTGCCGTCGGCGTCATGGGCGCCCTCGATCTGGAAGGCGCTGGTGGCCACGCCCCAGACGAACTCGTCGGGGAAGCGCTTGGCGGAGGCGGTCGGCAAAGGAGAGGATGACATCGGAGCAGGCGTGCTTATGGTTGTTGGAGGGCGGAAGGCGAGAGGCTGAAGGCGCGTGCGATGAGGTGCGAGGCGTGGCGCGTCACTTCACCGCGCCGACGGTCAGGCCCGAGATGAGCTGCCGCGAGCACAGGACGAAGAGCACGATCAGCGGCAGCGTCGCGATGGCGGAGCCGGCCATCAGCGCGCCCCATTCGGTGTCGACGGGGCTCTGCAGCGAGCGCAGCGCCAGCGGCAGCGTGTACATGTCGGGCGAGCGCATGACGACCAGCGGCCCGATGAAGTTGTTCCAGGACGAGATGAAGGTGATCAGGCCGAGCGTCCCCAGCGCCGGCTTGAGCAGCGGCAGCACGATGCGGGCGTAGATGCCGAGCTCGCCGCAGCCGTCCATGCGCGCGGCCTCGACGAGCTCGCGCGGGACGGCGGAGCTGATGAACTGGCGCATCAGGAAGATGCCGAAGGCGCTGGCCGCGCCGGGGATGTAGAGCGCGCGCGGCTGATCGATCCAGCCCAGCAGGTCCATGATCATGAAGCTCGGGATCATGTTCATGAAGCTGGGCAGCAGCATGGTGCCCATGACCAGGCCGAAGAGCGCCTTCTTGAAGCGGAACTCGTACATCGCGAAGGCATAGCCGCCCATCGAGCAGAACAGCAGCGTCAGGCCGGTGTTGCACAGGCCCACGTAGAGGCTCAGGCCGAGGTTGCGCCAGAAAGGCAGGCGTTTGGTGAGGATGTCGACGTTGTTCAGGAAGTCGTTGCCGAACCACATCGGCGGCGGCAGGCTGAAGATCTCGGTGCGCGAGTGCGTCGCGAAGACGAACATGAAATAGAAGGGCGCCAGCATGATCAGCGCCCCGGCGCCCACCAGCAGGTAGGCGGCCCAGGCGGTCATGCGCGGCGGCTGCGCGGCGCGCGGCGCGGTGGCGTCGAGGGAGGCAGGCATCGTGGTGCTCATGGCGCGGCGTCCTCAGTCGTCCTTGCGCCGGAAGGCGCGGTTCGTCAGCCACGTCAGCGCGGCCACGATGAAGAACAGCAGCCAGGACATCGCGCTGGCGGCGCCGAAATCGTTGAAGTCGAAGGCGTTGCGGTAGAGGTAGACCGCGGCGCTCATGCCGGCCTGGTCGGAGCCGCCCTTGCCGCCGGTGAGGATGAAGGGTTCCTCGAAGAGCTGCAGGCCGCCGATGACGCTCAGCGTCACGCCGAAGAAGATCATCGGCCGCAGGCTGGGCAGCGTGATGTGGAAGAACTGCTGCACGCGGCTGGCGCCGTCCATGGTCGCGGCCTCGTAGAGATCGGGCGGGATGGTTTGCAGCGCGGCCAGGTAGAGCACGACGTTGAAGCCGACGTAGCGCCAGAAGACGATGGTCGAGATGGCGGGCTTGAGGGCGTCGGGATCGTTGAGCCAGTCCACCGCGGTCTGCGGCATCAGCGGGCCCAGCAGCGGGATCTCGCGCAGCGTCGCGATGGCGAGGTTGATCAAGCCGTAGTCGGTCGAGAACAGCGAGCTGAACAGGATCGCGATCGCCACCGAGGAGGTGATGTAGGGCAGGAAGTAGGCCCCGACCATCGGGTTGCGCCAGCGCTTGAAGGCGATGTGCAGGAAGGTGGCGAGCGGGATCGCGACCAGGTGCTGCGGCACGCCGGAGGCGATCGCCAGCCAGGCGGTGTTGCGCATGGACTTCCAGAACCACTCGTCCTGCAGCGCGAAGGCGAAGTTGTCCAGCCCGACCCAGTGCATCGCGCCCAGGCCGCTGGTCGGTTCCCAGCTGTGGAAGGCCAGGTAGAGCGAGAACAGCAGCGGGAACAGCCCGAAGATCACGAACAGCAGCAGGAAGGGCGCCAGCAGCGCGTAGGGCGCGTAGCGGGGCGAGAGGCGCAGGGCCGGCGGGAATCGGAAGTGCATCGTCGTCGTTCCGTGTCAGCGTCGCGCGCGTTGCTGGAGCAGCCGCTGCGCATCGGCGAGCGCGGTGGCGATGTCCTTGCCGCGGTCCAGGACCTTGTCGAGCTCGGTGTCGATGACCTCGCGGGCGAAGGCGTCCTGCTTGTGGACCGGGAAGGCGCGGATGTGGCTGGCGGCATCGCGCCAGTCGCGGCGGGCGACCTGGCCGCCGAGGAAGGGCAGCGGCTGGTCGTAGAAGGCGTCCTGCTGCGCATCGACCAGCGCGGGGAAGGCGTCCTGCGCCTTGAAGGCCGCGAGCTGCTGCGCGCGGTTCATCGTCATGAAGCGGATGAAGGCGTAGGCCATCGGCTTGCGGGCGGCGTCGCCATGACGGGCCATCGCGAAGAAGGTGCCGCCATAGGCGGCGAAGGCGCCCTCGGGCAGCTGCGCCGCGCGCCACTTGCCGCGCGTGCCGGGCGCGAGCCAGGTGTTCAGGTGGCCGGCCAGCCAGGCGCCGGACATCTGCGTGGCGATGCCGCCGCGCTTGAAGCCCTCGGTCCAGTCGGAGGACCAGGCGGTGACCTTGGCGTCGAGCTGCTGGCGGCGCACGGCGCGCGCCAGCTCGAAGGCGCGGACGAAACGCGGCGAGGTCACCAGCGGCCGCGAGTCCTTGTCGAAGTAGAGGCCCTCGCCCGCTTGCAGGCCGGTGCGGATGAGGATGTCCTTCATGTCGCGCGCATGCGCCATCAGGTAGGCGCCGGTCGAGGCCTTGAGCTTCACGCCGGCGGCGACGTAGCCCTCCCAGCTGCGCGTCAGGTCGGCTTCCTTGAGCCCGGCGCGGGCCAGCAGGTCGGCGCGGTAGAGCAGGGTGCCGGGGCCGATGTCGGTGGGGACGGCCAGCACGGCGCCGGCCGGGGTCGTCGCCTGGTCGAAGGCGTAGCCGACGAAGCGTGCGCGTTCGCGGCCGAGCTCATAGGGCGGACGGGACAGGTCCTCGAGCCCGGTGCCCTGCGCGAATCGGCCGAGGTAGCCGATCTCCAGCGCCATCACGTCCGGCAGGCCCTTCGCGGTCGAGAGCGCCGTGGTCATCGCGGTGTGGTGGTCGTTGAGCTCGCGGCTCACGATCTTCACCTCGATGTCGGGATGCAGCTGCTTCCATGCGGGCAGGGCGGACCGGACGATCTCGTCGATGGCGGGGAACGCGGCAACGGTGAGCGTGGTTGTCGTGGGCCCGGGCGTGGCGGTCGCGCTGGCCGGCTGCGCGGCAACGCCTGACCCCGCCTGGATCAGGGCCAGGGTCAATGTCGCCGTGGATAGCCATCGGGCCCACTGCCGCATGCTTTGTGTCTCCGTCGTGGTGTCGTTATGAAAGCGCTTTCATGATATCGGTCGTCAGAGCGGGAACGTACCAGGGTTATCGCTAGTGAGTCGGCTTCGCCTCGTCCCTGCCCGCAAGCGGGAGGGCGTAGGAAGGGCATGAGCATGACCCCCTCTCCCGCTTGCGGGAGAGGGCAGGGGTGAGGGCCAGCGTCCTCACGCAGTCCGCTCAGACCGCCCGCGTGGAGGATCGAATGATCAACCGCGGCTCCGGAAGCTGCGTCGTCGGCGTCTTGTCGGCCAGCAGTTCCAGCAGCGCCTGCGCCGCGCAGCGTCCCAGCTCGAGGCCGGCCTGGTGGATCGTCGTCAGCGGCGGGATGCAGTGCGCGGCCCCTGCCAGGTCGTCGAAGCCGACGATGGAGACGTCCTCCGGCACCCGCAGCCCGCGGCGGTACAACGCCAGCGAGGCGCCGAAGGCCATCTGGTCGTTCGCCGCGAAGATCGCGGTGAAGGGCTCGCGGCTGTCGATCAGGCGCTCGGCGGCCATCACGCCGCTGTCCTCGTGGAACAGGCCGGGCAGCACCAGCGCCGGCTTGTACTTCACGCCCGCCGCCTCGAGCGCGGCGCGGTAGCCCCTCAGGCGCTCCTGCGCGTCGGGGTGGACCGGGTCGCCGGCGATGAACGCGATCTTGCGATGTCCCAGCGACAGCAGATGATGCGTCGCCAGGCGCGCGCCTTCGAAGTCATTGAAGTTCAGCGCATGCAGGCTGGGCGCCTTCAGGCTGCGGCCGGTCACGACGACCGGCAGCTCCTTGGCCAGCTTGCGCAGCGACTCGTCGCTGAGGCGGCCGGTGAGCACGATGATCCCGTCGACGCGTCGCGAGCGCAGGGTATCGATGCAGCGCTGCTCCTCCTTGGCATTCCAGTGGCCACTGGCGAAGAGCGGCACGAAGCCGGCGGCGTCGAACACCTCCTCGATGCCGCGCAGCGCGACGCCGTAGTACGGGCTGTCGATCGCCTGCGTGACGACGCCGACGCTGAGCGAGCGCCCGCCGGCCAGCACGCGCGCGATGGGATTGGGGACGAAGCCGAGTTCCGCGATGGCGCGGTCGACGGCGTCCTTCTTCTCCTGGCTGACGACGGCGGTGCCGTTGAGGATGCGCGAGACGGTGCTCGGCGAGACCCCGCTGGCTTCGGCCACCATGCCCAGCGTCACCTTCGATGACGGGCGGGCGGACTTGGAGCTCTTCATGGGCGGGATGGCGTTGTCGTGGGCGCGGGCGAGTTTAAGGGACGGGCGACGGGCGGGAGCGGCGGCGTGATAACTCGGTGGCAAGCGACCAAGCGAGGCATCGGGGGGCGTCCGCATCGACAAATGGGCAGCATCCGCGTGGCGTGATCGAGCGAGGTCGACGACGACCACGACCAAGAAGACGCGCAAGCGCGAGTTCTTGCAGGAAATCGAGCGCGTGGTGCCTTGGCGCGTGCTGGTGCAACTCGTCGAGCTGTACTACCCCAAGGCGAGGATGGGTCGTCCGTCGTTCGACGTCGAGACGATGCTGCGCATTCACCACGGGCCGCGCACTGCGATGGATGAAAAGCCTCTCATGCGCTCGCGACCGCCGAGGAGATTTCGGCGAAGCCCTTTGATGTCGCCATGGGATCAGCGGACCAAGCAAGCGTGATTCGAGCAGTCTGCGGCGATCGAACTAGCGACGCGACCTCGGCCGGTCGGCCATTCGTGTTGAGGTAGAGCTTGCGCAACGTTTTCTCGCGAGACTGTTGGCCGGGAGACAACTGGCAGATCGAGATTATCGAACGTGAGTTCATCTTCTGATCCGAATACTGCCACCGCGTCGACTCCCGAATCGCCGCAGCATCCACGCACACGGCGTAGCCACTCTGATCCGCGTCTGGGTTTTTCTTCGCCCCAACTACATAAGATGACATGCGCTTCTCAGACTCTTTCGTGCGCATCACGTCGGCTAGCGTCCGCGTCGTCTAGAAAAATGAAAACGAAATGCTAGCGTTTAGGTCAGATGCCTCCCGAATCGATTGCCCCTGCAAATACCCGTCTTGCGAGTCGTCTGACCGCCTGACCGGCAAATCGAGATTGATTTCTACAAACTCCGGCCTCACCACATTGAGGATGTCTTTGATTCGAGGAGTGCCACCTAGATATAAAAATAATGCAGGGAGCATCTCACTTAGTTCTTGATCGTCGGTGAATTCCCTTGAAAACTTGACGTATGACCGACTCAGAAGGGTCTTGACACCTGCTTTCACCGGCTCCGCACGATTTCCAAGTCTGGCTGCAGGTATTCCCACAAGGCTGGCCACCTCTTCCGCTAGAGCTTGAAAACCGCGAAATGTGATCGAGACGGATTTTGTACGTATGGTAGATAAGGTCATGGCGGCTCCTTCCAACAGGCTTTTTTGCCGGCCCACAGCCACGTCAGACCGGTCATCTTGTACGACTGTGGAGCGCCCCCGTCCAAGACCTCAACCAAATTGCAGTACCCTTATGCCGCTCTTCAGTTTCCCGACTTGTAGGGAATACTTCACCGTTTAAATAGTTCAGCAGCTCGTCCTTGTCGAAAGAGCGATCCCAAGGCGCATCCCCACGCAGCTGAGGTATAGCCACTTTGGCAAGCAACTCATGGAACTTCGTACGCAACACGGCCGGTCGGATCTCGTGAGGGCGCACCTTTAGCATTTTTCGCGACACGTCATCGACGACCGAAAATACTATCCAGTCAAGCTGCGCGAGCAACATGCTTCCGGAGCCTACGGCTAAAGGTTCAATGTTTGCCTCGTAGAAGACCACAAAAGAGGAGGATCTTTTCGGGTCCACAAAATCGTCTGGGGAGCCGACGATTTCCTTCGGCCACAAGCGCAGCACTTCGGTCAGCAATTCATCAAAGTTTCTTGCATTCATTATCTGCCTCGCACAACGCCATTTGGCCACACGCTTTCACGGTTTCTCCCCTTCTCCCAGTCCTTTTGATTTGGCCACCTCTTCCACTGCTCGCCACCGTGGGCGTTTTGACCACCACGATCTTTTTCCCAGACGCTACCATCTTCGTTATCGATGCGAGTGCCATCAGGCCCGCGTCTAAATCGATCCGCTCTTGTGTGGGAGTCGCATAGTCAGGCTGCTGGCCGTCCGACGGCTTCGGTTTATCGCCGGAGTCAGCGTCCGCCGCGTTAACTGAGTCGGCTTTACATTTTTCCCATACCGATGTGAGTTCGACCCGATGATTCCACTCACAGAGCGCCCCTGTTTGACAAGGGTCATTCTGCCCAGCATTCGCCGGGATTAGCATCATCATAAGCACTCTGCCTGGCGGCGTCATGAGTAACCATTCGGCAGCCGATATCGCCAGAGCGGCAGCACGGGGGGCAGCACGCGTTCCACGCACGACTACTGTTGGCATCCGAGCCGCGGGCAGTGTCGTTGTCCGCAAACTCAGAGTCATGGACAAGTGGATAAACCCGCCGCCTGCCGATTGCGGTGTGGACGTTCCGCCTATTACCACTTGCTCAAGCTGTATTGGCTCCTGCTTATCCTGGTTTTGCTGCTTCAACAGGTCTGCATAGCTGATCCCATTGGCGAAACCACCGTCGCTCATCATGCGACGTTCCGCGTCAGAGGTGGTGAATCCGCTGGGATCGATGAATGCGAGGCCATTGTTCAGCACATAGGTGTAGCGGTTGTATTGCTGAGCATCGTCGGCATTGGGGACGGTCGGGTCGGCACTAATCATTCGCCCAATGACAGGGTCGTATACGCGGCCGTTCAGATGCACGAGAGCAAGCTGGTCCAACTGCTCTTGGCCGGTGTAGCCCGAGTGATCCTGACTGTTATTCAGCGATCCAAAGCTGGTTGTGCCGGCGGGGTCATCCTCGCTGTGCTGGCCCCGGCGCCGGCCCACGGGTCATAGCTCAAGCGGTTGAACAATCCTCCCGCCTCCTCGGCGACCGAAAGAACGCTGCCCAAATGGTCTGTCAGAAAATACCGCTGAGACCTAGGGAAGTTCTGCACAACACGTTGGCCGATGCCTCGTGGCCGGGATGAAGGGGTCCGCCGAACTCGTTGGCGGCTGGCGGCATGACTTCATCGGGTGTGCGGCATCGATCGCGGGCTCGCAGCCCGTTTTCAAGCCGCCTTCATGTGCTCCGGACGGACTTGCCCATCCAGCGCCATCAACTGCCGTCGAGCTAGCCACAGGTTGGTCAGCGCGAACAGGGTGCGCAGCTGCGCCGTGTTCTTCGTCAGCCCGCGGTAGCGCACCTTGGTGTGTCCGAACTGGCGCTTGACGACCCGGAAGGCGTGCTCGACTTTGGCCCGCACGCTGGCCTTCAGGTGCTCGATCTCGTCGAGGAGCCGCCCGAGCCGGCCCTCGCTCTCAGCGGGCTTGCGCGAACTCGGCCGCCGCGCGATCTGCCAGTCCACGCCCGGCTTGGCGTCGGGGCGCCGGTTCGCGCCGCGGTAGCCCGAGTCGGCGAAGACGACGCGCTCCTCGCCGTGCAGCAAGTGGTTGGCTTCGACGACATCGTTGACGTTGCCCGCCGTGCCGCGCACCGAGTGGACCAAGCCCGATTCGGCATCGACGCCGATATGCGCCTTCATGCCGAAGTACCACTGGTTGCCCTTCTTGCTCTGCTTCATCTCAGGGTCGCGTTCGCCCGAGGCGTTCTTCGTCGAGCTGGGCGCCGAGATCAACGTCGCGTCCACCGCCGTGCCGGTCTTGAGCAGCAGGCCTTT
>Ga0209370_1000453_pt1 | contig 56396 bp, 50 predicted proteins | sample AgamicAtPrz_FD_187164 | JGI IMG/M metagenome (GOLD analysis project Ga0209370, IMG submission 187164) | Agave microbial communities from Guanajuato, Mexico - At.P.rz (SPAdes) (version 2) | ecosystem: Host-associated > Plants > Phyllosphere > Phylloplane/Leaf | place: Guanajuato, Mexico...
CATTGCCGCTGGGGTTTGTCGCGATATGTTCAGCGCCTGGGAGACCGAGCGCCGCCTGGCGGCGCCCGGCCCCTCCAGGCGCTGAAAGACCTCCGCCAGCAGGGAGTTTCGTGACTGGCCGTTCCCGATCTGCCGCGGATGTATTATGGTGGCGTGGTGCGCATATAACAGCAGCCCGAGTGATTGGGCACTTGCAAGACAATGAGGGTGTCATGAGCAACGAAAGCATTAATTGGGACAAGCTGGGTTTCGACTACATCAAGACCGACAAACGCTACCTGTCCGTATGGCGCAATGGCGAGTGGGACAAAGGCACCCTGACCGAAGACAACGTGCTGCACATCAGTGAAGGCTCCACTGCCCTGCACTACGGCCAGCAATGTTTCGAAGGCCTCAAGGCCTACCGCTGCAAGGACGGTTCGATCAACCTGTTCCGCCCGGACCAGAACGCCGCACGCATGCAACGCAGCTGCGCCCGCCTGCTGATGCCGCAGGTGCCGACCGATGTGTTCATCGAGGCGTGCAAGCAAGTGGTCAAGGCCAACGAGAAGTTCGTCCCGCCACACGGCAAAGGCGCCCTCTACCTGCGCCCGTTCGTGATCGGCACCGGTGACAACATTGGCGTGCGCACCGCCCCCGAGTTCATCTTCTCGATCTTCGCCATCCCGGTTGGCTCGTACTTCAAGGGTGGCATGAAACCGCACAACTTCCAGATTTCCAGCTTTGACCGCGCGGCCCCGCAAGGCACTGGCGCGGCCAAGGTCGGTGGCAACTACGCCGCCAGCCTGCAGCCGGGCGCTGAAGCGAAGAAGGCCAACTTTGCCGACGCGATCTACCTCGACCCACTGACCCACACCAAGATCGAGGAAGTCGGTTCGGCCAACTTCTTCGGCATCACCGCCAACAACGAGTTCGTCACCCCGAAATCGGCCTCGGTGTTACCGGGCATCACCCGCCTGTCGCTGATGGAACTGGCGCAATCGCGCCTGGGCCTGACCGTGATCGAAGGCGATGTCGAAATCAACAAGCTGGACCGTTTCGTCGAAGCGGGCGCTTGCGGTACTGCTGCGGTGATTACCCCGATCGGCGGCATCGAGTACAACGGCAAGCTGCACGTGTTCCATGACCTGGAAAAGGTCGGCCCGGTTACCCAGAAGCTCTACAACGAGCTGACCGGTATCCAGAGCGGTGATATCGAAGCACCGGCAGGCTGGATCGTCAAAGTCGCCTGAGGCGCCTTGGTGGAATGAAACGGGGCATGCCAGCGATGGCATGCCCCGTTTTTACTTGCATCCATGGAACGTGCGCGCTGCTACAGGGCTCGTGTCGGGCGGGTGACTTGTTCAGCACGGCGCTGCAGAAACAGGTGCCGCGCCTTGTCGAACACCCAGTTGTACAGCACGGTATAAGGCAGGATGATCACGAAGAAGCCCAGCTCCACCATGAACGCCTGCACCAGGGAAATATCCAGCATCCACGCCGCCAGCGGCAGGCACCAGACCACCAGCCCCGCCTCGAAACCCAGGCCGTGCACAAACCGTGCGCGGGCCGTCCAGTGGATTCGCTCAAGCCGTACATGGCGATCGACCAGCGCGTTGTAGACCATGTTCCACAGCATCGCGATCAGCGACAGCATCACCGCCAGCAGCCCGGTCGTTGCCAGCGACTTGCCCATGATCCAGGACAACAGCGGCGCACACAGCAGCACGGCGAACACTTCGTAACCAACGGCATGAACCAGGCGTTCAATGAAGGAAACGTTTTTCATGGCAAAGCCCATCATATTGCTTGAGTCGTGCTTCCCATTTTCTTTGTTAAAACTGATACTCGCGACATAGCTACCATCGGTTTTATCAATACCATGCGCTACTCCCCCGAAGCTCTGCTCGCCTTTGCCTTCATTTTCACGATAGTTTGAAATTTTTTCAGGTTTTCTGAACTCTCTTGAGGGATGCTTCCGCTCTCTCATGCGTGAAATCAGATCTATTCATCAGATTTTGACACGCGTGTCACCTTCTGTAGCCTTGTGATTGAGGGCTGCAATTGCGCATTTGTCGGGACTGGGTACCAGCAAGACCCCCTCGGATTTATGGCAGCTGAGAAAGCTGGTTTCTCTGAAGTAGTGACGACGGGCATAGCCGGTCGGATTCTGAACCCAAAGTCGCAAATCTGGGAGCTAAAGGATCGCTGCGACTACTCCTCAACCCTACCGAAAAGGCACCTTAAGGTGCCTTTTTACTTGATGCCTGGCTTGGGCTGCATCGTCCAACGGCTGCGTGGCTACGCTCAAGCGTGCTCAGTTGCACACGCTTCGGTAGAGCATTATCCCAACTACGGGAGATCAGAAAGTCGAAACGAGAGGCCTCCGTGAGGGACCGCTCAGCGCTGAAGGATTCAGCATATCGACATGGCTGGAGGCCTTCCCCTTCCTGGCTTACAGCGCCTGATAGGCTGTATATATCGACCCCATGTAAACCACTTTTTTTCACTGTAAACCACAGTGGTTTACAGTGGAAAAAAGTGGTTTACAGCTGAGCTCGTAATCGATGGAGAGACACTTTTCCGTCCCTAGACAGCGGCCTTCATGGACTGCTAGAAGGGCGAAGAGCTGTTAAACGCCAGAAAGGAGGTTAGCAATGATCCTGAGCTATCGATTTCCGGGGCGGTTCGGGCGGGTGTTTCCGGAATCAGTTTCTTGACCATGGAGTCGGTCTTGTAGGTTTCTTCAGCGTCGTCGAACAGCGCCGCCCAGCGGGACGGGGTGATGCTACGGCAAAAAAATCGAGCGGATGGAGACCGGGACAAAGCCTGGCAAGTCGAATGAAGTAATCTCTCTAGTTCCCGATTAGCTGCGATATTTAAATCTTATCCGACCCAATCAAACCTAACATTATCTAATATTACGTTCATCGTATTAAATAATACAGACCTGTAAATTTGGAACCGAGAGTCAGTCAGAACCACCTGATGGCTTTGACTCACGGCAGCCCCTTAGCAGAGTGGCTGGTTTTGCCGCGAAGGCGTGGAAAATCATTATCGAAGGGGCTGAAACCAACGGCTGGACCGGTATACGCCGGGTGCGGCGGTATAGTGCTGGGTGATGCCGAGTGAGTAAAAATGATCAACGGACCTTGTGAACGCTTGTGGTTGCTTGCAGAGTTGACCTGCGACTTAGTCGTGCACCATGGGTGGTTACAGGGCTCCCTAGGGGGCGCACCCCGTTAGGAAGTGTCAGATTTTTGTGTGCGGGCCGGTAAAGGCCTACCGTCAGGCAGGCCCTGATTTTCACCAAGTCGGCCTGATAAACCGATCTCCGTACAAATCGCGAATTGATTCATCGCACTTTTCCAATCATGCGCCGCTGATCCCAAGTTTGCTGTGATGTTTCGCAGTCCCAGCCAAATCAGCTTGGTGGCTGCGTCATCGTTCGGGAAATGGCCCCGGATCTTGATGATCTTGCGTAGCTGGGCATTGATACTCTCGATGGCGTTGGTGGTGTAGATCACTTTCCGGATGGCAGGCGGGAAAACAAAGAAGGGAATCACTCGATCCCAGGCGCGTCTCCAGGCCGCGACAACCGTTGGGTATTGCTTGCCCCAAGGCCCGTTCTCAAACTCATCGAGTGCCTGCTCAGCCGCTTCGGCGTTGATGGCCTGGTAGATCGGCTTGAGCGCCTTGGCCAGTGCTCGCCGCTTGTCCCAGGCTGCAAAGTCCAGGCTGTTGCGGATCAGGTGCACGATGCACGTCTGTAGCGTCGTCTCTGGAAACACTGCACTGAGGGCCTCTGGCATGCCCTTAAGCCCATCGGTCACGGCAATCAGCACATCCTGGACACCACGCGTCTTGAGGTCGTTGAACACCTTCATCCAGAACTTTGCACCTTCGGTGTTCTCGATCCAGATGCCCAAGATATCGCGCGTCCCGTCGGGTAAAACGCCCAGCGCTAAGTAAATGGCCTTGTTGCGTACCAGGCCTTCTTCGCGGATCTTCACCCGCAGAGCATCAAAGAAAATGATCGGGTACATGGGCTCCAGCGGCCGCTGCTGCCACGCGCCAATTTCGTCCATGACCTCGTCTGTGACAGAGCTGATGAAATCGTGTGAAACGTCCGTCCCGTACTGCTCGGACAGAAAGGCGCGGATCTCTCTGACCGTCATTCCACGGGCGTACATGGCGATGATCTTGTCATCGAAACCGGTGTAACGCCGCTCATGTTTGGGGATCAGAATGGGCGCAAAACTGCCGTCTCGATCACGGGGGATTTCCAGCCGCAAGGGGCCATCGCCGGTCAAAACCGTCTTGCCACTCTTGCCGTTACGCTGGTTGGTTTCATCCTCCGGGCGCTGCGCGCCCGGCGGATAACCCAGATGGTGGCCAAGCTCAGCACTCAGGGCACGTTCGATCAAGGCCTTCTTGAACGCCGCAGAGGCATCCTCGATAGCTTCTGCAGTCATCAGGCCCTCACCGAACTGCTCCAGCAGCTCTTTAGGTATTTTGGGCAGGTCACGCACGGGTTTCTTTTTGGTTGGCATACATGCACCTCTTACTCCTGTTATGCCCGAACACAAAATTTCTGACACCCTCCCCCGTTACGGGGCAAACAGTTCGCCGAGTGCGACGCAAGAACGACCTGCCCCATCGAACGCATGCAATCGATGGCTGATAATCCCTCCATGAGAGGGATTCGCCGTTTCTAGCCTCATCACTTTGAACCGATTCCGGATCTCCTTAAGAAACCGTTCTCTCGGAAGATCGCCATGCAAATCTTGAGTGGTCCCAGCTGGCGGCTCCTGGTATCCAACATGGTCACCGTAAGGAACACTCCGCCCTGGACCTGGTAGAGGGTCGCCATGTCCACCTTCTCGATCAGGCTCCGCAGGCGCTTGGACGCCGCGTCTGTCTAGCAACCCGGGGCGGTTAAGCCCCGTGATTAACGAACCATGTCTCACCCCAGCTGACGTGTCTGCGAGCCTGCTGCCTCTGAAAGATCTTGCTACCGACTGGTAGTCCTAATTGGCGATTTGAGCTCTAAGGTTTGGGAATCTCATACCCCAAGTCTTAATAGCTCTAGCACAGATAACCTAATTATTATTGATCCCTGTACATCAATAACGAAACACCCGTCATCTCTTTGGGCTGCGGAAGATCTAGGATATCTAGAATGGTTGGAGCGATATCACACAGCCGCCCATTACTTAGGTCGAATTTCTTCCCACCGGAAATGTAGATGAGAGGAACAGCATTAAGAGTATGGGCCGTGTGAACTTGTTCGGCCTCAGGATCCCACATCTGCTCAACGTTGCCGTGATCTGCAGTTATCAGGCAATTGCCACCCGACACAAGCACTGCGTCTACAACACGCCGCAGGCATTGATCGACGGCCTCCACAGCTTTTACAGCAGCTTCAAAAACACCACTATGACCAACCATGTCCCCATTTGCATAATTACATACAATCAAGTCATGATTGGCACTCAAAATTTCTGCGACTAAATTATCCGTCAACTCAAGAGCACTCATCTCGGGCTGAAGATCGTAGGACTCCACCAGCGGAGATTTAACAAGAATCCTTTTTTCCAATGAGAATGGCTCTTCCTGCCCCCCATTAAAGAAAAACGTAACGTGGGCATACTTTTCTGTTTCGGCAATTCTAAGTTGAGACCTTCCCAGCCGGGCCATGTACTCACCCAGACTGTTCCTAATAGGTTCTGGCGGAAAAGCACACAATACATCCAACTCTTCTGCGTAGCACGTCATAGTGAGCATCTGCTCTTTGCTTATGACAAAAGGTCTCTTGAACTCAGAAAAATTAGAATCAGTGAGCGCTTTGCAAATTTGACGAGATCGGTCAGGCCTGAAGTTCAACAGTATGACTGCATCGTTTTCACTGATGACAACAGGGCTACCAACCGATGTTGCCTGGACAAACTCATCGCTTTCGTCACGTGCATAGGCTTCTTGAAGAGCCTCCTGCGCAGTTTCATAGTGAAACTTGCTTTGCCCTTGAACAATTAACCTGTAAGCCGCCTCTACCCGACTCCAGCGGTTATCGCGATCCATCGCATAGTAACGCCCTACTAACGACGCAATTCTACCTCCGCCATTGTTGGCCAATTCAAGCTCAAGGGCAGAAATAGATTCCGAAGCGCTTTTAGGTGGGGTATCTCGCCCATCAAGGAACGCATGAACATAGCATTTATCAATACCATTCGCCGCAACCAAACTGAATGCTGCAACAAAATGATCCAAGTGACTATGAACACCGCCAGGTGACAATAAGCCAAGCAGATGAACTGAACCTCCTCGTTGCCTTGTACGTTTCACAACCTCAAGAAAAGCATCGTTCTCATAGAATGAGCCATCTTCGATACTTTTGTTGATCCGCGAAAAATTTTGATAAACGATCCGGCCCGCTCCGAGGTTCATATGACCGACTTCGGAATTTCCCATTTGGCCATCAGGAAGCCCTACAGCCATACCAGACGCCGCAATCTCACTGTGAGGGTAATTTTCGAAAAGGTAGTCCAGGGTCGGAGTGTTGGCAGCAGCTACTGCGTTGGCTTCCTGCTGAGACCTCAGTCCAATTCCATCCAAAACAATTAGAGTGCAGGTTGTCATATGAGAACCTCTGAATAATATTCCTGGCGCGCACGGCTCATACATCTACCTAGAGCTATACCGTGCGCGCAATGGACAGTCGGCATCTACGAGGATCGTCCCAGCACCTTAGGACGCCTGGCCTTCAAGAGCCTCTTCAATACGAAGCAAGCGGTTGTACTTCCCAACACGATCTGAACGACACAGCGAGCCGGTTTTGATCTGCCCGGCGTTAGTCGCTACGGCCAAATCGGCAATCGTTGTATCCTCTGTTTCCCCGGATCGATGGGAAATCACAGCAGCATAACCTGCCTCTTGCGCCATACGTATGGCATCAAACGTCTCACTTAGAGTTCCGATTTGATTAAGTTTAATCAAAATGGAATTGGCAACTCCTTGTTCAATACCCCTGCGCAGAATTTTTGGATTAGTGACGAAAAGGTCATCCCCCACCAGTTGAACCTTCTGGCCCAGCTGAGCGGTTAAGTATGCCCACCCATCCCAGTCACTCTCATCCAGACCATCTTCGATAGACGCAATCGGATATTTACTACATAGATCAGCTAGATAGTCAACGAACTGCTCGGAAGTCAGAGACCTCCCCTCACCTGCCAACTTGTATTTACCGTCCTTGTAAAACTCGGAGGCCGCGCAATCTAATGCCAATGTTACGTCTCGCCCTAACTCGTAGCCTGCGCGACTAACAGCTTCGGCAATAACAACGAGCGCTTCTTCATTCGAGGCCAAGGAGGGTGCGAAGCCTCCCTCATCACCAACAGAGGTACTTAGACCACGCTCTGAAAGCACGGCCTTCAAGGTATGAAATATTTCAGCACCAATTCGCAAACCCTCCCTAAAATTCGGAGCTGAAATTGGCTGAATCATGAACTCTTGGATGTCGATATTATTATCCGCATGCTCACCACCGTTGAGGATATTCATCATCGGCACAGGCATAGAGTAAGTGGGGTTCGCACTGAATAGTTTCGCAAGGTGTTCGTACAATGGAATACCTTGGGATGCTGCGGCAGCTTTAGCCGTGGCCAAAGAAACAGCGAGAATTGCGTTAGCACCAAGAATAGATTTCGAGTCCGTACCATCAAGAGAGATCATCGCTTGATCAATGACTCGCTGATCCAGTGCGTCCAGGCCTAGAATGCGCTCGTGAATCGCGACATTCACATTTTCGACGGCACGCATTACTCCTTTTCCCTTGTAACGCCATGAGCCATCACGCAATTCAAGGGCTTCACGGGAGCCGGTGGAAGCGCCTGACGGTACGCTTGCCTCACCTGTTACTCCACAACCTAAAGTAACCACAGCCTCTACGGTAGGGTTGCCTCGAGAGTCCAAGATCTCGCGAGCGAAGACTTTCTTGATGCGAGTAAACTCACTCATCACTACTTTCCTCCAATTGCGATGCACATCCAGCATATTGATAATTAGCGTCCAGCAACTCTTGTTGTTCGGCAAACTCAGCTCGAATATCAAAATCGCGCGGCCAGTCATCAGGCTTCAAATTTTGATCCAAACCAGACTCAATAATTTTCTGTTGAACAACCATTTGGAAACTCCCTGACAATAGCGACCACACCCCGGAGCTACACCTAGGTGAGTACCGATTGCGTGGCGCCGCCGTATATATCCGACAAGGATTAGAGGCAGATCCTTGCAAGCATCAAAGCTGATGCATCCGCCTCTAGAATTATTTCAACTAACGAGAGTTAGACTTGGAGGATTTTCATGCCGTTCGTACCACCCACCACATTGTAACTGTCACCCTTAGTGAGAATGATCCAGTCTCCGGGCTGTACTAAATCACGCTTCAGCAATTCGCCGATGGCGGCTTCGCTTACTGTCTCAGAGGGCAGTGCGGCAGGATCAAACGCTATCGGATATACACCACGGAACAGCGAGGAACGAGCCTGGGTAGCGCGATGAGGCGAAAGCGCATAGATCGGCACATGAGAACGAAGCCGAGACATAATCAAGGGTGTGAAGCCACTCTCGGTGAGCGAGATGATTGCCTTAACACCAGGAAAGTGGTTTGCGGTGTAGAGCGCGGCCAGCGCAATACTTTCGTCACAACGCCCAAAGGTCGTATGCAATCGATGACTAGACTTTACATTGGTTGGATGCTTTTCAGCCCCGCTGCAAATACGAGCCATGGCACGTACTGCCTCGACAGGGTATGCCCCGGCAGCGCTTTCAGCTGACAGCATTACGGCGTCAGTATTGTCGAGTACCGCATTGGCCACGTCTGACACTTCAGCGCGGGTAGGCATCGGACTGGAGATCATCGACTCCATCATCTGGGTCGCAACGATCACCGCTTTGTTGTTGCGCCGGGCATGCAGAATAATCTTCTTTTGGATAGCGATTAGCTCAGCATCTCCAATCTCCACACCAAGATCTCCCCGAGCGACCATGACCGCATCGCTAGCGGCGATCAGCTCATCGAGCGTCTGATCATCGGCAACAGCCTCGGCTCGTTCGATTTTCGACACCAGCCAGGCTGTCCCTCCTGACTCATCACGCAGCTTGCGGGCGTACTCCATGTCCTTGGCATCCCGAGGGAATGAAACGGCCAAGTAGTCGAGATCCATTTCCGCAGCGAGTTTGATATCAGCTTTGTCTTTTTCGGTAAGGGCAGGAGCAGTGAGCCCGCCGCCCTTGCGGTTGATCCCCTTGTGATCTGACAGAGGCCCGCCCACAGTGACGATGCAATGCAAGGCTTCGGGCGTAGTTGACTCAACACGCATAACCACGCGCCCATCATCAAGCAGGAGCTCGTCGCCGACACCACAATCCTTCACTAGGTCAGGGTAATCAATCCCTACAACCTGCTCATTGCCTGACGTGAGAGGATGGCTCGTGGAGAACGAAAAGGTATCGCCAACCTTCAACTCGATCCGTTTGTTAGTGAATTTCGCAATACGAATTTTAGGGCCCTGCAAATCGCCCAACAAAGCCACGTGCCTACCGTGTTTGGCAGCGATCTCACGAATCAAGCGAGCGCGAGCAATGTGCTCACTTGGAGTGCCATGAGAAAAATTCAAACGCGCTACATCTAGCCCGGCCAAGATCAGCGCTTCAATGACTTGCGGCGAATTACTAGCAGGGCCTAGAGTTGCAACAATTTTTGTTCTGCGAATAGTCATACCGATACCTTCCAGGGACGAAGATTCCCTCATCTCACTGAGTAAGTTCGAAAAGTTATCGCTGAGTGAGCACTCAGCAATACAAGGTGAGATTTACAGCCGAGACTGCGTGCCCCAGGGGAGGCACGCAAATGCCAGGGTCACTCGTCGACGATGTCCACGTCTTTTGTCTCAGCAGACAGGTATACACAGAGTCCAGAGAACGCCGCGAGAGCTATCGTGAGCATCGAGATCGCGTAAGGCGTACCGTAATGGCTGAGGAGGAATGCCCCTACAATTGGAGCAGTACCACCGCCTACGATTCCACCAACGTTAGTAGACATTGCGAAACCTGTGAAGCGAGCGCTAGGCCCGAAAGCTTCGCCAGTGAACGATGGCACCGCACCGTATACCAAGCCATATCCGGTCATGAACAGGCATGATCCAGCGACCATCGGCCAGAACTCGCCGGTTGAAAAGAGGTGCCAGAAAGGAAAGGCTGCAAGTGCAGTGACAACAAAACCAATCAGCATCATGGTACGGCGGCCAATACGATCTGCCAGCGCCCCTGCAAAGGGTACAACTACCAGGTGAGTACAGATTGCAACCATTGCGACTGACAAGACGAAGGCATTGGACAGGCCTAGCTCTCGCTGGCCATAGCTCAGGGCAAATACAGTGAAGAGGTAGAAGGTCGAGAAGTGGCAGATGTTAGCGCCTGCAACCAACATCAGTTGCTTAGGATAGCGAGTGAACAAGCGGAGCGCTGGAGATTGCGAATCGCCTGGGGTCGCAGCCCTCTTCTCAGCAGTTTTTTCAAATACTGGAGACTCAGGGACTTTGGAGCGGACAAACACCCCTACTATCAGCAGCGCAAGGCTTGCGATGAAAGGAATACGCCATCCCCAAGCTGTGAAATCCTCTTTGGAAAGCAAGGCACTCACGATCAAAAGCATGCCAGCGGATGCGATGAAACCAAAGACTGGGCCAATGTTATTGATCGCCGCATAGAATCCCCTCCTTCTTCTTGGGGCATGTTCTAAGAGCATCAGCACAGCGCCACTGTATTCGCCCGCAAAAGCGAAGCCCTGGATGAAGCGGAGCACGCAGAGCATGATAGGTGCCCAAATGCCAATGCTGGAATAGGTAGGCAAAAGACCAATACCTACAGTGCTCAAGCCCATAATTATGAGAGTGAGATACAGCAGCTTTTTACGGCCAATCCTGTCCCCGAAATGACCAAGTACAAGCGACCCTAGTGGACGCGCCACGAAAGAAATTGCGAATGACGCTAGAGAGGCCAGCCGGGATACTGTCTCGTCAGTCCCTGGGAAAAACAGAGGCCCAAAAATAAGGGCAGCAGCAGTGCCATAGAGGTAGAGATCGTAGGTTTCTAATGCTGTTCCGAACAGGCTTCCGGCCACAACATTCTTCATGGATTTTTTCTCGTCATGATCCATGTGATCGAGGTCACTTTCGACAGGGCTCGATATAGAGGTATGCATGGTTTCACCTTTTGTTATTGTAGATATGCAAGTATTTTCTTGCTGAAAAACTCTCAGGAATTATTCAAGGCCTCTGAGTGCTTTGACGAAATAATCACGATCTCCCATCTGCCCACCTTTGAGAGCAATCTCCACATCCTTCAGGTACGGCTCGCGAGAGTGCATTTGGCACAGAGGAGCGCCAGGAGAAATATCAGACTTGATAACCAGAGCGTCAGGGGCAAGCACTTTGGTCACTTGGCTCGATGTGTCGCCACCGGACACCACTAATCGTTTCAACGGGAATGCCTTGAGAATTTCAAGTGCAACCTGGCCTACCTCCATCGCTAGCTGCTTCCCTCCCTGAACCCTCGCCTCATCCCTAGGCAGGCCTTTTTGCAGCATTGCCTCGATCATCTGCTCGATCCGAGAGTCGCCAGGGCCTTTGGCAGTGTGAATCAGCACCGACCGCCCCTCTTCGAGGTGAGATACAGCGGCCATTACCACATCTCGTATTGCGGCGCTTTTTCGGGACTCAGTAATCAAAGCGGCTGCATCGACTTCAAGCTCCACAAACCCGTAATCAATTGCCGTTTCAATCTGGGCCTGACTCAACGGCGAAGCACTGCCTGAGATAACCAGTACCTGGTCTGCTGGTTTCAGAGGTACGGCCAGCGACGCTCGTGGCGGAAACACCCCAGCGGTACGCCAATATTGTGTGAGGCCGTACTCCACGCCGGAGGAACCGACGACGAAAACTGGAGCTGCGCCTGATGAAAGCTCGGTCAATACTTGGCCAGCGGTGGTCATATGAGAGTCGTCGGTACCATCAAACAGCACTGCATCGTGCTGCTGTGACATCTCGTCGACTAATCGGCTGAGCTCTGCACTCTTTTCCAGCTGGCGAATATCCACTTTGCCAATCGACAAGTTCTTTTGCTTGCCGATATGGACACTCAAGTCCGCTTCATGCATCGGGGTAATCGGGTGGGCACTCATGATAGGGTGCCGGTCAATCCTGTGAACCTTGTGATCTGTCTTGGACAAGGCATAGAGGTTGCCGAAAACGCAGTAGCGGCCCAATGCGGGATTGCCTGCAATGATCGGGATCCCTTTGACATCATAAATGCGAGATGCCAGCTCAATGACGTGCCCAATGCTGCCCACGGAGTCGGCACTGTCAAAAGTCGAGCAAACCTTGTAGTGAATCAACGCTGGCGATAGACGTTTGATGCCCTCAAAAATCCCGGGCAACACCGCATCCATCTCGCCATTGGACAAAGCACGGCTATCACCAGCGATGCCGATGGCGTCAAATTCACCGAGTTCCGCCAGGCGTTCTGGGGTCGGAGGAGCGAGGAACAGGGCACACTTAAGTCCAGCAGCCGTCAGAACCTCTAGAGCATCGGTCGAGCCAGTGAAGTCATCACCATAAAAGACCAACGGCAGCTTGGTAACGTGATGGGAGGTCATGACTTATTTGCCTCCAAACTTCTGGAGGGCCGCTGACAGGGCTGGCCTACCCTCTGCGTAACGCTCAAGAGGCACATGCTGTACAGCAGCTTCCCAGCCTTCACGCATGCTTTGCACGCCTGCTTCGATACCCATCGGATGACCGATGATGCCGCCGCCAGCGAGGTGCATCAGGTCAACAGATTGAAGCCTGTTGAAAAGCTCAGGCGCCTGGCCCGCCCATTGACCGGAGGAGAAGACAGGCATCAAGGGGCGCATGCCGGCAAATGGAGCAAGGCAGCTCTTGGCAGAGGAGATTACGGAGTCGTCCGCCTCGTAGAACTTGCCCTGAATACCATTCACATGCAGATGGTCGATCCCGGCCAGCCGCCAGATCTTCTGATACACCTCGAATGAGAAACCTAGCTGGGGATAACGAGTCAGAGCTCCCCAGCCATTACGATGACCGTGAATAGGCAACTGGGCATGCTTTCGAATGTGCTCAACCGCCGAATGCCCAACCCAATTCAGGCAAAGCATCACGCAGGTACCACCCGCCTCAAGCACTGCATCTTGGCGGCGCATCATCTCGTCGATGCTGCCCGAGATGTTGATAGCGTACATAGGCATGCGTCCGAGGCGATCTGCATGCTTGTGAAGCACAGGCATCACAGCACCGAGACGAGCATCGAACGAAGCGTAGGTAGGATCGATGAGCAACTCATCATCCTTGATGAAATCGATACCTCCGGCGCAGAGCTCATCGACCACAGAAGCTGTCTGCTCGGGAGTAAGGCCGATACTCGGCTTGACGATGGTTCCAATGATCGGTCGGTCATGAACACCGGCTAGCGCCCTGGTGCCCTCAATTCCGAATTGAGGGCCAATGAATCCCGATGCAAACCGCTCGGGAAGCTCCAGATCTAGCACCCTCAGCCCGCTCACCTCGCCGATCTCAAAGAGATTGCCGGCAATGGTGGTGAGCAACGCAGGGATATTCGTTCCGATATTGGCTGTAGGGAACGCGATAGTGACCTCACCTCGATGGTAGGTCTCAGAGGGATTGTGGCGAGCCAGGTAGTCGCTGTGCAGAGAAGGGCTGGAAACGGACGGCAGCGGCTCAATAGCTACGACACGAGCACGAGAGCGTTCTTTAAGCTCCGCCGATTCGCCAGGAAGTGAGAGGAAGGTACCGCTGGATTGCTCCCCTGCGATTACCTCGCTAACCCGTTCAATCGGGTAGCTGCTCTCTACAAAAAATCGGGCAGTAAACTCCTCTCGCCCGGCCTTGTGATCGACCATGATGGGTGCCTCAAATCTATTTGTTTTTGTGAATCTGCCCGAAATGCCCAAGGCAGTTTCAAATCAATATACATTGACCCTGTATCAATCCAACCGATATGATTTCCTTCGATCGTGAGAAAAACTCACACTAGAATCCTAGCTATGGCCGAGGCTTCGGTCTTAAGGAGGTGCGTATATGACGTCGCCAGTCAGGCCTTCGCTCAATGCCCTACGAGCGTTTGAAATGATCGCGCGCAAAGGATCGTTCAGCGATGCAGCGGATGCTCTGTGCGTGACTCACGGAGCTATCAGCCGTCATGTCCGAAGCCTGGAAGACTCCCTAGGTGTAATTTTGCTGACCCGAAATGCACATGGCACCAAACTCACCTCAGAGGGAGCACGCCTCGCCTCGGGCTTGGCCAGGGCTTTTGCCTTGATACAAGAGAGCATTGATGAGGTGCGCCCTCGCCCGCTCGAACTCTCTTGCTCCGCCTCGATCATGATGCATTGGCTGCTACCTCGACTTGCCAAGCTACACAGCAGCTTCCCCACTATGGAATTAGGCTTGAAAACGGGTCACGGCCCCATTGATTTCGCCCACGAAGGCGTCAGCGTAGCGATACGCCTAGACAGCATCGAACCACCTCCTGGGATCGAGCCGATACCTCTAACCAGCGAATGGGTAGGTGCAATTTGTTCGCCTGCTTATCTGGCTGCGTCCGGCGTCACAGAGCTGAGCGACTTAACCAAGGAGCGCTTGCTGACCACAAAAACCCGTCCCCACGCGTGGAAGGACTGGTATGCGTCTATTGAGCAAGAACCTGGTGAGCTGCTTGAGATGGAGTATTTCGAGCACTTCTACTTACTCATTCAGGCAGCTAAGCTTGGTTTGGGGTTTGCCTGTGTTCCACGCATGCTGGTGGAGGCAGAGCTTGAGAGTGGCGCCTTGGTGGCCCCGTTTGGCTTTGCGCAAGGCGCAGCAAAGTTGGTTCTGTGGGTTTCACCCAACGCAACGCTACGCCCCGATACAACAGATTTGGAAAAGTGGATAAAAAAAGAGATGGCGCAAAGCTAGACAAGCGCCCGCTTGGGCGCTTGCAATAGTGCCGATTACAGGTCGCCTGCCCCCCAGGCCAGGAACCCGCCATCCACAGGCAGAACAACACCATTCACGTAAGCGGCTACGTCAGATGCCAGATAGCTAACTGCGCCGGCAATTTCTTGAGTCGTTCCGTAGCGCTTAGCCGGAATAGCATTGCTATAAGCCTGGCGGAAGGTGTCGCTGTGCAACTCCCGGGTCATCGGGGTATCGACCGGGCCCGGCGCAATAGCGTTAGCAGTGATCCCGTATTCGCTGAGTTCCACAGCCATCTGCCGGGTCAACGCAATGACTGCACCTTTAGAGGTACCGTAAGCGGTTCGCCCCTTGCCCACGGCACGCATACCAGCGACCGACGCGATGTTGACGATTCTGCCGAACCCATTTTTCCGCATGATTTGAGCGGCGAGTTGGCAGCACATGAACGTGCCAGTGACGTTGATGTGCATGGTCTTGTTGAAAACGTCTAGATCAAACTCTAGGAACGGCATAGTCTTGGCGATGCCTGCGGAATTCACCAGCACATCGCATCTGCCGAACTCGCTATCGATCCAAGAAAATGCATCCCTTACAGACTCCACCGAGGCTACATCTACCTGGCACGCGTCAGCTGTGAAGCCCTCCGCACGCAGCTGTCGCGAAAATTGCTCAGCCGCGTCGACGTTGATGTCACAAATGACGACATGATGCCCGTCCTTTGCCAGTGAAACGGCAGCTTCAGCACCGATACCCATCGCACCGCCTGTAACCACGGCGATTTTCTTGTCTGCGTACTTCATCGAAACCCTCTCTTGTTATGACCGCCAAAGGCTTATTGGATCGCTGAAGGCTAGAGCTGCCACGGTCTTTGCGCAATGGATAAAAACTCGCAGCCAGGATAGGAAAGCTCACACAAGCCAGCACGAGCAACTGAACCACCTGAAGCCCCATTCAACGATGACGTTCAGCGCCTGTTCGTCACCACAAGTAGATAGTGGCCATGCCAAGCTCACACAAATCTATCGGCTCTGCACATGCACTAATTCAATGCAATGGTCGCGGAAATAAGTTTCATAATCACAGTGGCGCAGTTTGGATTCAATCATAAGACCCGCCTAAATTTGGCAACTCCCCTACAGCTAGTAGTGCATACCGCCAGCGCCTACTTCTCACATCGTGAATTAGCTATTCACGTAACACGAGTTCAAAAAGCAGGCGGATCACGGCATGCTCCCCCTTTGGGCAACCTAATTTCGTCCGCCCGTTCACTGACTTGGCTGGCGGGATGATCAACTTCATAGTGGACTTTCTTTTTGGGGCCCTTATGGGCTCACTGGGGAGGTCTTTGGTATCGAACGAGGCCTGGTTTCAATCCCGCTGATGACCTTAGTCCTGGGTTTGAGCCAAATCATGGCTCATGGGTACTACTTTGGTCATGATGGTTCCGAACGTTGCCATTGCACTTTGGCGGTATCAGCAAATTTCGAAATCCAGGCTAGCAAGGTCACGACATTGGGAGCAGCCAATCGCTAGAGAGGGCTGAGGGAAAACTGGCATGCTCATGGGATGTTGTCGAGGTCACAGGGTATGGCTGTGCAGAATGCTTGAATCTGCATCTCAAGCCAATCTCCTCCTACTCAATCCATCTCAGTGGATTGACTGGCCTAGCGTACCGGCCTTGTGCAACTGGTAGTCGATGACGGTTTGATACAGGTGATAAGCCTCAAGACGGAGCCTTTCGACCCCTCGGCTGGTCGCCCTTCATCTATCGACTGCTGATGGGCCCGGATGGCTTGGAGAGCCTGCTGCAATTGCGACTCGCCGGCTTCTGCCATACCCAGGATTGTTCTTTTTACTGCGGCGTCGTACTGGATCTGTGGGCCCGGTGGATGTTCAAGTGCTCAAGCTCCTGATGCCACACCTCAACGAATTTCTCAAAATAGCGTAGATAGGGCCCCTCTGCCAGGCGGGTAGTTCCAACACTCGCAGCTTGCAAGCGCTGCAACCATGGCTCAGGGGATGCTGTCCTCGATGACCAGCTGAATGCCATTGTGGAGCTTCGTGGTGATGAGATCGACGAACTCCTGGGCCGAGAGCTGATCACCGCTCACTAAGTCCTGCAGGCCTTGGTCAACCTCGTCGAGTTCAGCCAGCATCTTCTCAGTGCGAGCGTACCCAGGCTGTAGATCGGCAAGTGCCCACAGCGCTCTGCGCCTCGCGATCTCTAGGCTTCCCAGTCGATGATCAATCGTCACATCATTTCTCCCTGCCACAGGTGGACGTCACAGGCCAAGTTCGACTTCTAAATGCGATCCCCGCAAGGTACGAGTGAGCTCGCTTCTCGGCAGTCTTGCCAGGATCCCATCGGCGAGGTCATTGGCATGCTGGGCGTACAATGTTTCAACACCTGGTACAGGCACGCGACCTGGAATGAGGGCCCCGACTCGCACCTGGGCAATTTTCAGTATATTCACGACATCTGCGGGTAGCGTGTCGGTCGACAGGTGCTCGACGGTCGGCCTTTTGGGAGGGCTCGCACCGCTGAGGCGGGTTCGCCTACTTGTCGTACAGACTGGCCCCCAACGGCAGCGACCGCTGCCTGAGTATTCGACCCAAGGGGCATGCTCCTACACAGGTTGAGGCATACTTACCTAGCGACCTGAGCGCTTACCCTTTGACTAGACGCAAGTGAGCTGCGGAAGTCGGGCGCGACATGTCGGCATCCCCACCCTGCCCCTTCAAGACATTCAGCATCAGGCCAAAGGTCAACTCGTTGATCTCCTCAGGCGGAATGGCCAGCTGCGCGGCCACCGCCGATTTGGTCAGCCCTTCGGCCCGTAACGCCGCGAAAATCTTTTCCAAAACCACCGAGCGCTCATGTTGCATCGGCTGCGGCTCATTGGTGCGGTAGTCGTCCTGGGCAATCTGAATGCATAAGGTTCGATAGGTCTAATCCGAGCTGAGGCCCAAGCTGTGCAAGCGATAGTTCAATGCGGCAACTGACACGGCCCATACCTGCTTGAACTTGATCAAGCTGTTCAAGGTGATCGAGCGCGGTGCACTTGCCAGCACGCTTGCGCGCGGCATCAGAAATGCCGACGCGAATGCGTTGGCTTCGCGCTCCAAATCGGGGCCCTGGGGATGGACGAGCTGGTGCATAACAAGATGGCCCAGTTCATGCGCCGCATCAAACCGGCATCGTTCCGCTGACTTGTAGGTGTTGAGGAACATGAACGGGCGCCCCCCGCTCCACATGGAGAATGCGTCAATTTCCTTGGCGTCGATGGCCAAGGAGTAGACCCGAACGCCTTTCGACTCCAGCAAAAGAATGAGATTTTTAATCGGCTGCTCACCGAGCTGCCAGTGTGCCCGCAACATTTCAGCAGCGACTTCCGGGGTTTGATCGGGCCTCGCCACTCCATCCACAGAGGTCTGTGCACCACGTTCGCTGCCCAAGTCCGGCACATTTATCGGCGGAAGATCGAAGCGTGACTCCAGCCATTCGTTGAGCAGAAGCGCAATCGCACCGGCACCTAATGCACTGTCACGCAGGCCGGCTGACATTTTCGACAGCGAGCGAAAGCTGGCCACATCAGGGGTGGGTATTTCCGGATCGTCGCCGAAAAAGAACGCTTCAGGGAAACCCAGTGCCTGGGCAATCCGAGTCATCGTGGCAGCTTCAGGTTCTTGTGTGCCACTTTCATAGCTCGATACAGAGCGCTCCGTTACACCGATACGAGAGGCCAGCTCCCGTTTTTTCATACCGCGCCGCCGTCGGGCAAGCGCAAACCGCAGGGAATTAAACATACAAAAATCAGGCGTTCTTACGGCGGATGTCAATTTCGATGTCAGCCTCGCTCGGCGTTGAGAGGGCAGTAAAATCATCATTCAGGTCAATGGGAGACAACAGAATGCGTTCAAACCAGGCATTAATTTTCCCGCCGCGGCCAATACTCGCTGGGCGGGACAGCTCCAGACGAATTTCATTTTCTACCGTGTCCGTGTGAGGTAGGAGAATCCAGGTTTCGTGCCCGTCAGTCCCGTGGCTGCTGCTCAACTGCGGGAGCAGCTCGGCAAACATGTCTAACTGGCAGTTCTGCTGGACTGCATCGACGGTGCTCTTGCCCTTTTTGGAGCGATTGGTGGGCGTGCACGATCGATTCCCTACCCCAGCGTCAGCCGAGGCGACACTGAGAGCCAGCAGAAGATCCGGGTGCACGGTCAGCGGGTAATCGGCATTTTCGTGAGCCATCCAACCGAACGGACGCAACTGATCACGAAGTGAGCTCACTATCCAGCCTCACATTTCCATACCCGGGAAAATCCCAGGGTGATTGGGGGTCAGCCTGACCCGGTGCAAGTGGCCTTGATAGACAGCTTCAGCGATCGCCTCGGCTGGCATGCGCAACTGGCCGAGACGGTCAGCCACTTCGACAACTCCTTCGTAAACCTGACAAACCTGCATGCCAACTTCCTCCAGGGGCCTCGCATCCGTCCGGCGCCCTGTGGGCCTGCGCGAAAAGTGGCAACGGCTGCCTGATCGGCGAACTCAGCGCCGAGGGCGAACTGCGCCACGGCTGGTCGTTGCCAGAGCCGATCAGTGCGTTTCGCTGGAATGCCAAGGTCAGCGCGGTGTATGCCTTGGTGCCGGAGGCTGGTGACATTGTGCTGTTGCAACCAGGCAGCAGCAGCGTGCGCCGGCTGGCCTCGCTGCCTCGCGGTGGTGGCAGCCTCGGCGGGTTGGCGCTGGATGCCGACGGTGGTGTGTGGACCACGCAACTGGATGGCTGGAGCCTGGCGCGCTTCGATGCGGAGGTAATCTGGACCGAATGATCGGATTGCTAGTGCCGAGCCCGACAGACCTTTGCTTTGGTGGGGAGGATGGCACGACCCTGTTCATCACCAGTGCCCGCCATGCACTGCAGTTGGAAACGTTGGCCAGCGCGCCAGACTCAGGGTGCCTGATGCAAATGCAGACTTGAGCTTGAAAGGTGCTGCAACCATCAAGGCAGCACAGGTGGCCATACCTCTGGCCCAGATCCGACACTGAACAATACAATCACCCCGAGGCGCAAACTGAAGGGGGCGCAAACTGAGGCACTCGCGAGCCTGTCTTCAAGGTTTTGCCCTGGTTGACGGCGCCGAGGATAGCCCTCCAAGACGCGAACCAAACCTCTCAACAGCCTCGTCAATGAAACGCTGCAGCTTTACGCTTCGCTGCTTTTCCACGGGATAGATCAGATGCACCGGCTTATTGGGCGCTTCGTAGTCAGGAAGTACCTGGATCAATTCTCCAGACGCCAGTGACTTTTCCACCAGATCTGCGGCCCCCAGCAAAATCCCCAAGCCGGTACGCGCAGCATTTAGCTGGGCTACCGCATCATTGACCTGAAGTCGCCCTCCGACACGAATCTTGAACAGCTCATCATCACGAGTGAACAGCCATTCGTCATAGACAACCCGATCCCAAAAAACGTAGCCGAGGCACTGATGCCGGTACAGGTCACTGGGATGCGCAGGTACACCGTGGTCTCTTAGATAATCCGGCGCAGCACAGGTCAGCATCTGATAGACCCCCAAAGGACGCGCGACCAAACTACTGCTGTCGCCAATACAGAGGTCACCGATCCGCACAACAGCTTCAAAACCCTCTTCAATGATGTTCACTGCACGGTCGGTCAAGCTGAGGTCTATCTCAATGTTCGGGTATCGCTGCATGAACTCCCCAACAAACGCCATCAGGCTATGCGAACCAAACTGGTGGGGTGCGCTAATGCGTAGCCGACCATGAGGTTGCTCATGTGCTTCCATCGCCAAAACATCGGCTGCATCGAAGGCGGCTAGCGCGTCTCTACAACGGGCTAGATAGCGTTGTCCAACTTCCGTGAGGCTTTGTTTTCGGGTCGTTCGGTTGATCAGTCGGACCTGCAGCCGATCTTCCAACGCTAGTACGTGGCGTGCCACCATCTGCGCAGACATACCCAGCTGGATAGCCGCAGCTGCAAATGAGCCGGTGTTGGCTGCGGCAACAAATACTTCCATGGAACGCAGTCGATCAAGCATCTCGTTTACACATTTGGCCGGCAGAAAAATTAGGTGGCGGCGTATGGCGATACGAGTGCTCGCACATACTGATCGCACTCTACACACGCCAGCTCGGCGACCAAGCGAATGGCCTCGGATGAGTGAGCCTGGGTATAGCTTACAACTAATGGTTGGTTAGGAATTGCCAGACCGCAGTCGACCAGACTGACTCGCCCCGACTCAATGGCATAGCGCACCGGCGCAAGAGGCACAAACGCGTTGCCAAAGCCTGCCTCAACCAGTTGCACGAGTGCTGAGATAGAGCTGACATGATGGGTTTTTCCAACAGGAAGACTGAACCTGCGGTAGAGCTCCTTGAGCACTAGATGGGGTTGTGAGTTCTGGCTCATGGTAATGGTTGGTTGGCCGAGTAAATCTAGAATGGGCTGCTGGGCGCTGATCATTGCCTGATTGCTGACTATCCATCCCGTTGCGATAGAGAGGCACGGAATGCTGGTGATCCCATCACCCTCAATCGGATGCGTCTGTAGAGCAATATCGATCATGCCGTCACGTAAAGCTTTGTGAACGCCAGCGCTGGTTTCCGAAGTCAGTTGCACCTCGATTCCAGGGTATGTCGATTGCAAGCGTTTCAGGAAGTCGATCAACCAGGTATGCACCACGCTGTCCACAGCGCCAATACGTACCAATCCCAAAACTTCGTGACTGGGCCGGCCCAGGTGGCGGATCTCTTGTTCCAAATCCAGCATGCGCTCGCCATAGTCGACCAGCCGCGAGCCGACCGCAGTCAACTTGAGCTCTCGTGTTTCCCGCTCAAACAACCGTGCACCGATCTCTTCTTCAAGCGAAGCGATCCGGTTGGATATGGCAGCTTGGGTCAGGTGCAGATGCTCGGCCGCGGCTCTGAAGCTTTTCAGCCTTGCAATCTGTAAAAACGCCTCGATGAAACGCGTATTCATTGATTCCCCACGAGCTCGATCCGGCGGATAGCCCCGCTACCAAGCGGGGCGTTCGATCTAAGGTCGATGATCCATCAGAACAGGCTCAGTGGGTAGCTGATCACGAGGCGGTTTTCGTCGATATCATTACCAAAGGTTGAGCGGACAGTGGCGTTGCGCCATTTGATTGAGGCGTTTTTCCATGAGCCGCCCTGGATGACATAGGTGAGCTCACTATTGCGCTCCCATTCTCGTCCTTCGCCGCCGCTCGAAAGCTGAACTTGGTCGCCCCGGACATATCGGCTCATGAAGCTCAACCCAGGAACACCCCATGCGGCCAGATCCAGATCGTAGCGCAACTGCCACGAACGCTCTCCAGCATTGGAGAACTGCAGGATCTGCACGAAGTTAACGAGGTAGGGATCGGTTCCGGTTACGTACGGATAAGCATCGCGCCCCCTCATCTTCTGGAAGCCCACACTCAATGTGTGGTGCTTTTGGCGGAACCCTACCAACGCGCCCACTGCCCTGTTGTCGATGTCGCGAAAGTCCTCTACCTCCCCCGCCTTCGCCCAGCGCAAATCGAAAGAGAGGTGTCGATCCGCCGTAAAATCGACGCGCCCTAGGTAATTGGCCAGCGTGTGTTGGTAAATGCCGTCCAGCTTTCCGTAATACACCCGGAGTTGGCTTTTATCATTCAGCGCGTAATCCGCTCCGTACAGGGTGAAATCGTCGCTGTGCCCGCCATAGCGGCTGGTCAGCCGCTCCCAGTTAGATGAATCCAAACCCATCGTCTTGGTCACGCGTGCAGCCTGAAGCGTGAGGCCCGACAGCTCACTGGATTCCAGCGTGGTGGCTTTGAACAGACCAGGTAGCAGACGAGAGTCGGCGCTTTGAAGCGCGGGCTTACGAAAGGCCATGACACCTGAGCGAACAAGCGTCTTGGAGTACTTCAATTTGAAGCTCGCGCCCAGTCGGCTGAATTCATCCTCCGAACTGCCGTCACGCGCAGTTGGGAACATGCCGGTGCCTGCACGATCTGGGCTGGAATCGAGGTTGAGGCCGGTCATGGCGACGCCATCGATCCCCAGCCCAAACGCGCCTTGAGTAAATCCGGATTGGAGTGTCAGAACGGCGGCTTGACCCCATTCCCGTGCTCGGCTTTGACCGTTCGCAGTGTTACCTCCAGGCTGGCGAAAGTCTCGATCGAAATACAGGTTTCTGAAGTCGACGTTTGCCCGGCTGTCTTCGAGAAAGCCAGCGGCTCTCAGGTCCGTTGCAAAGGTGAAACACAGGACAGCAGGTACCACGGGCCAATGTGCACGCATGCAGCGACCTCTTCTTCTTGATATAGATGAATACCGCGAGAGGGAGTGCGCACGATAAGGTCGTGCGCTTGCTGGCTTTCCCTTAGGAAGGGATCAGCTTGGCGATTGGCGCCCCGTAGCCGACAAGCTCGCCGTCGACCGGGCAATAGCCAGCCATGACGCCGGCGGCCTTCGCTTTGACGGGCTGAAGGGACTCTCCAACCTGAATGAAGCCGATGATTGCATCTGCCTGGACAGGTTCGCCAACGGATGCCAGAGCGACACCCTGCAAAGGGTGGGAAGACAAGAACCGGCCGGCCTTCGGAGCCTCGACCAAAGTATCCTGGCGACTCGGGACAGGCAGTTGAACCGGTTCCACGACACATGTACGGGAATGTGACGCGAAGACCAGAACCACCGCCCCCTGCTCAGTTTCGTACTCACATCGCCCAATACGTCGCCCCTGCAACTGCTCAACCAGTACCGCGAGTTCTTCAACGCTCATGAGGGCTCTCCGCAGTCTGACCAAAGCCTTGTTCGAAAAGATGTTCCAGGTGATGGATGTTGTAGCCACCAGCTGTGAAGCCAGGCTCATCCATCAACCGTCTGTGCAGTGGAATTGTGCATGGAATCCCCTCCAGCACGGTTTCTCCTAGTGCCTGGCGCATCCTGCTGACGGCCTCCTCGCGGTTGCTGCCATACGTAAGCATCTTGGCCACCAGCGAGTCGTAATGGGCCGGTACTCGGTACCCGGAATACAGATGGGACTCGACACGAACTCCCGGGCCGCCAGGCGGAAGCCAATGGTCGACCGTGCCTGGTGCCGGCGTGAACCGCCATGGATCCTCGGCGTTGATGCGACACTCAATCGCGTGCCCGGTCACGGCGACATCCTTCTGGCCGAACGACAGAGGCTCCCCCCGGGCGATTCGCAACTGCTCCACCACCAAATCGATACCGGTCACCAACTCAGTCACCGGATGCTCGACTTGGATTCGGGTGTTCATCTCGATGAAGTAGAAAGCCCCGTCTTCGTAGAGAAACTCGAAAGTGCCCGCGCCGCGATAGCCAATGTGCACGCAGGCGTCGACGCAGCGTTGCCCGATCTCTGCGATCGCCTCTCGCGAAACACCGGGGGCAGGAGATTCTTCGATCACCTTCTGATGTCGCCGTTGCATGGAACAGTCACGCTCACCGAGCCATACCGCATTGCCGAATCCGTCTGCCAGGATCTGGATTTCGATATGCCGCGGATTTTCGAGAAAACGTTCGATGTAAAGGGCCGGGTTACCAAACGCACGATTGGCTTCTTCCCGTGTGGTGACCACTGCCTGAGCCAACTGGCTTGGCTCGCGGACGATGCGCATTCCCCGCCCGCCTCCGCCACCTGCAGCCTTCACAATCAGCGGATACCCCACATCTCGGGCTATATCAGCCACCGCCTGTGGTTCGCTAGGCAGAGCACCGTCCGAGCCGGGCACGCAAGGCACGCCGGATTCCAGCATGGCTTTCTTGGCACTGACCTTATCGCCCATCAGGCGAATGGCTGCAGCGGTGGGGCCGATATAGACTCGACCGGAGCGTTCTACAGCCTCGGCAAAATCGGCGCGCTCAGACAAAAAGCCGTAGCCGGGGTGGATGGCGCCCGCGCCGGTTAGCTCGGCGGCTTCCAGCAGGCGACCGATATCCAAGTAACTTTGAGCCGAGGCTGCGGGGCCAATACACAGGGCCTGATCGGCCAATTGCACATGGCGCAGATCGGCATCTGCCGCGGAATGCACGGCAATAGCCCGAATCTGCAATGCCCGGCAAGCACGCAGGATTCTCAAGGCGATCTCGCCTCGGTTGGCGATCAACACTGAGTCAAACATGGGTGTCCTCCATCGATTGCAGCTCGAACAGCGGCGTCCCTGCTTCTACCGAAGCACCGTCCTCTACCAAGATGCGCACCACACGCCCGCTGCGGTCGCTTTCGAGCACGTTAAGCATCTTCATCGCCTCAATGATTCCTACCGGCTGGCCTTCCTCGATGGCAGTGCCAACATCGACGAAAGCGGACTCATCCGGCGAAGGGGCGCGGTAGAAAATGCCAGTCAATCCGGCATTAATGGTCCAACTCGGCTGGCGTGTCGGCGTTGCCATTGATGACTGCGCTTCGGGTGGGCGAGGCTGCATGGGCATCGTTTGACACGACTCTTTCACCAACCGGATACGGGTGCCGGCTGCCGAGTATTCGATTTCACTCAATGCGCTGTTTTCGAGCAGGCTGACGAGCCGTTCGACAAGGGGTTTTTCCATCAGCGGGATCCCTCAGCGAAAGCACAAACCTGGACGCCGGCAGACTCCAATGTCTTGCGAAGTACCCGTGCCATGCTGATCGCACCTGGCGTATCGCTGTGCACACAGATGGTGTCGATATGAACTGGAAGCATGCGTCCGCTCACCGTTTCGATACCGCCTGCCTGAACCATGCGCAACATGCGCTGGGCGGCGAAATCCACGTCGTGGAGCACTGCGCCAGGCTCTTTGCGATGAACCAGATGGCCGGCCTCGGTATAAGCACGGTCCGCGAAGACCTCTGCACGAGTTACGAGGCCCATATCATTGGCAATCGGAATCATTAGTCCACCCGCGAATGTGACGCAGACGAGCTTGGGGTCGACGGCTTTGACGGCCTTGGCGATCGCCTTGGCAACCTCGGGGTCCGTTTGGGTGAGATTCCCGAGCGCACCATGAGCTTTGACGAACGTGATGGGGTGACCGGCGTAACTGGACAGTGCCACAGCTGCACCGACCTGGTAGGCAACGAAGCGCTCAATTTCCCCGGTCGTGTGCGGAATCACTCTTCGACCGAAACCCCACAGATCTGGAAATCCGGGGTGGGCCCCCACTGCTACGCCCTTGGCTTTGGCTTGGGCGAAGGTGGTAGCCATGATCTCAGGATCACCGGCATGCAGTCCGCAGGCGACGTTAGCAGAGGTGACGATGTCGAGGATGGCGTCATCGTCACCCATTTTCCAGGGACCGAAGCCTTCGCCCATGTCCGAATTGATATCGATGCGTAAGCTCTTGTTGTTCATTGTCTGTTCCTCGAATCAGGCTGGTGGACTGACGTCCAGGTGTCGGTGAATGTTTGCGAGTGCCGCACGGTGCTGGGCAAGGGCTTCGATGCCTTCGGCTACAGTGACGGGCTTGAAATGGACTCTGCAGCCGACGCCTGCTTGGGCCAGGCGCCAGAGGTCGCAATCGAGCACCGTGGCGATCTTTGGATAGCCGCCACAGGTATTGGCCTCTGCCAGTTGCACGATGGGTTGCCCCGCCGGCGGCACCTGGACAGTGCCCGGCGCAATGCCGTGGGAGAGCAATTCGATCGGTCGAATGGTCTGCAGGGGCTGGCCCTGGAGGCGGTAACCAACACGGTTGGCCTGCGGGGTGACTTCGTAGGGAGTGGAATAGAACGCGTCCAACGAAGTGGAGGAAAAGTCGTCAGCCTGAGCTGCAGCAATCGCACGCACTGTCACCTGCTGGCCGCGCATAGCCTCTGCATACTGGACACGCTCAAGGGGCAGGATGGCACGTCCTGGTAACGAAAGGCATTGGGGCAATAGTCGAAGACGGTCACCACGATTGAGGCCCCGCCCTTCATGACCGCCGAACCCCGCCTTCAGATCTGTCGCGCGGGAACCCAATTGCACCGGTGCGTCAACACCACCTGAAAACGCAAGGTAAGCCCTGACCCCCAAGCGTGGTCGCTCAACCACTACCTGTTGGCCGGGCCTGATTTCCAGACAAGTCCAACTGGGTACGGGATGCCCATCCACGCTCAGTGCGCAGTGTGCACCGGTGCAACTGACGAGCAGCTCGCGTTCCGCCTTGAAACGGAACGGAAAGATGTTCACTTCAAGCCCTGCAGCGTTCTCCTGGTTGCCAACCAGCCAGTTGGCAATCATCAGTGCGGGCGCATCCATGGCGCCACTGCGGCTCACCCCCATCGCCATGCACCCCGAGCGCCCGAGATCCTGGACCAGGTTCAGTGCACCACCACTCAGTACTTCGATCATGACGCGACCTCCCGAACCAGGAACCGGACTTGGTCGCCGGGCAACAGCAGGCATGGCTGCTGTCTTTGAATGTCGAACAGATCGACGTCAGTACGCCCTATCGCGTGCCAGCCTGATGGTGCGGTGCACGGCATTACTCCGGCCTGCGCCCCACCAATAATCACAGTACCTTTGGCGAGCTGTGCCCGCGGCGACGCTCTTCTGGGCTTGGCCAATTCAGCGGGTAGCCCTGACAGGTAGGCGAAGCCGGGCATGGAGCCCACGCACGCCACCTCATAGGTTGCGTTACTATGACATTCGATCCACTGATCAATGCTGACCCCCGCGTGCTCGGCGAGCATGGCCAGGTCCTGAGCGGCTTCACCGCCGTAGCTCACCGGGATTTCCATAACCCTGGGGGTGGAAGGAAGCGCGTCGGGATACAGCCAAAGGCTCTGAATCAGTTGTTCAATCGTCGAAGGTGAACTAACGAGCGGGTCAAACATGACCAACAGATTGTTCACCCCGAGCACCAATTCACTGATCTGTTGATCAGTTTCCAGTGCGCGCGCCAGTGAAAAAAACTTTCTTTGCACACTTGGCGAAAACACCGGCTGGGAACTATCAACAAGCACTGCACCACACCCTGACGGGCTAAACAATAATTCGGCGGCAGGCGTTTCGATAATGTCTATATCTCGCATGGCTTGATCCCACAGCGAAGTTTTGACAGGCAACCCCAATTGGGCATCAGGAAGTTGCCTGTCTATTTCGGATTATTCTTCCAACGGTTTCTTCGCGGTTTCACGTGCGAATGCAAGCGCTATCAAGGTGATGATCAGCCCGCCGGCGATATATAGGCTGACTGCGAACGAAGACTCGTATACCTTGAATATTCCCGTGATAACCAGTGGGGCCAGTCCGCTTCCGACAATGCCGGCCAAGGTATAGGCCAACGACGATCCGGCATACCTGACGCGAGTGGGGAATTGCTCGGTAACGAAAGCAGCTTGGGGGCCGAACATCATTGCTTGGAAGATCATGCCGACAATGACTGCCAGGCAGATGAGCACGGGGGATGCGGTATCCAGCAGCACGAAGAACACAAACCCCCAGCCAAGCGATAGCACTGCTCCCAATGCGTAGACCGGCCGGCGCCCCAATCGGTCGGAGAGCATACCGAACAGCGGAACACTGACGGCATGGAACACGGAACCGATAATCGTGGCAGTCAGCGCGGTAGAACGAGGTAAGTGCAGGACGTTGGTCACATAAGCGAGCGTGAATACCACCAGCAACGCGTAGACGATGTCCGAGCCGATACGTGCGCCGCCTGCGACCAGCAACCGCCGCCAGTGCCCAACGAACACTTCCCGCACCGGTGCGTCGACTTTGGCTTCCTTCGCCTCGATCGACTTGAATACCGGTGTTTCATCTACACCCCGACGCAGCCAGAATCCGAGCATCACCAACAGGACACTGGACAGGAATGGAATACGCCAGCCCCATTCCTGGAACGTCTCTGGCGTCATGACGAAAGTGATCAAGGCAATGAACCCGGCACCCAACAGGGTCCCGCAGGCCGGACCTACCTGTGTGAAGGAAGCATTCCGACCACGATGGCGATCTTCGCCATGCTCCATGGACAACAGTACTGATCCGGCCCACTCCCCACCAATAGCCGCCCCTTGCAGGAAACGCAGCAGTACCAGAAGGATCGGGCTCCAAATACCCCAGGTTTCATAGGTAGGTAACAACCCCATCAGCCCGGTCACCGTCCCCATCAAGATCAGTGTCGCCACCAAAACCCAGCGCCGGCCGAGCTTGTCGCCCAGGCTGCCGAAGACGATCCCGCCCAGAGGGCGCGAGACATAGCCTACCGCGTAGGTGGAGAACGCAATGACGGTACCCGCCAACGGGTCGAACGAAGGGAAGAAGATGACATTGAAGACCAGCGCCGCCATCAGGTTGTAGACCGTGAAGTCATACCATTCGAGCGTAGTCCCGATCGAGCTGGCAGCGGCGAGTCGCCTGATGTCGGCACGCTTGCCAGAATTTTCGGTGCTGATGGGGCCTGACTGATCCACGGATGCGATCGAAGTGTTCATCAACGCACCTCCCCGACCGAGTCCTTGCTCAGGCTCTGATACACGCCAAAATGAGTGCTACCGGGGGGCAAATGGATCAGGCTGGATTCGGCAGCCTGTCGCGCCGCACTTTCGCTGGCGCACTCCACGATGAGCATGGGAGCCATCGGCCGCGGATTACCGGCTTCTTGGGGCAACGGCAAGCTCAGCGCTGGCACCGGACTTATAGAGTAGCTCTGGATATACCCTGGGATCTCGGCAAGTGCTGAATGAAGCGTGTTCAGCAAGCGAGGCTCAGTGGCTTTGGCTGCTGCGACGACTGCAACCCAGTCCCCTCCAGGCTGGTCAAATTGCCCGAAAGCTTCACCGATGCGACGGGTGGGGTTCTGCATGAGCGGAAGAATTTTCTTAGACCAGACAGACTGGTACTTGAACGCATGCGCATATTCCGGGCAGTCGAAGGCATAGATGCCCTCTGCCCAATAGAGCGCGAGGTATTTTGGAGAATCGGATGGGGATTTAAAGCGTGTGGCCTTAATCACTCCGGCCATCGATGCACGGTCTGGAAGATGCTCCTCGTCGTACCAACGGTTGAATTCAAGTTCATGCACTGCATCAATGTCAGATGCAACAAATAACATACCAAATGGTGAGCCGTTCATTGTTATTTTCCTCAGGGTGGCTTGACCTTGTGGCTATGTTCATCGATAGAAAAAACTTAGGCAAACGAGTTTTTTTACCCATCTTTGATAGAAAAAACTTTTCAAACAGCTCGTGTTTCTGCGTCTTTTTGAGTCATTAGATAACTTGTCAGCACCCATCCAGAGCGGACATTGGCTGCGTCCAAACAAAAAGGCTGCACCACCTGTATCGCACGTATGCAATTGAGGAGGTGCAGCCTTCCGCTGCTCTACTTCAGCGTCGTTATCTAGCTATCGAGCGTCCTCGCAGAAGCGGTGGATAGCCTGACACGCCGCACGCAGCGAATCGTCATCGAGCGCGTAAGCAATACGGAGGTAGCCTGAAAGACCAAAAGCACTGCCCTGAACGACTGCAACGTTGGCCTCCTCTAGCAACGCCAGGGCCACCGCCTCATCATTGACCAACTCACAACCGGCGGGAGAACGTTTGCCGATCAACCCTGAACAGTCGGCGAAAGCGTAGAAAGCCCCTCCTGGAACTTCGCAACTGATGCCCGGCGCCTGGTTGAGCAACTCGACCATGAAATCGCGACGCCGCTGGAATACTTCGCGGCTATGGGCAATGAAGTCTTTCGGGCCGTCAAGGGCAGCGATTGCTGCGTGCTGCGAGATGGAACAGGCGCCTGAGGTCTGCTGCCCCTGAAGCTTCTCCATCGCCTCGAGCAGCCAGCGGGGACCGGTAGCAAACCCGATTCGCCAACCCGTCATGGCATAGGCCTTCGACACGCCGTTCATTGTCAACGTCCGTGCAGCCAGACGTGGTTCAACCTGGGCAAGCGTGAGGAAGTCACGGTTGTCGAAAATCAGGTGCTCATAAATGTCGTCAGCGAGAATCAGAACCTGCGGATGGGCCAGCAACACCTCAGCCAGAGCCTGCAGTTCGTCGCGATCGTACACGGCGCCCGTGGGATTGGACGGCGAATTCAGGATCAGCCAGCGGGTGTTCGGGCCGATGGCTTCGGCCAGTGCTTGCGGGGTCAACTTGAAGCACGATTCGGCGCCGCAGGCGACAATGCGCGCCTCGCCACCACACAGCTCAACCATTTCTGGATAGCTGACCCAATACGGCGCGGGGATCACAACTTCGTCGCCTTCGTTGAGGGTTGCGGCCAGGGCATTGAAGATGACTTGCTTGCCGCCGCTACAAACCAGCGTGTCCTGCCAGCTAACGTCGAGACCATTTTCACGCTGGTACTTGCGCGCGATAGCTTCCCGCAGTGTACGAAGACCGGCCACCTGCGTGTAGCGAGTGTGACCATTGTTGATTGCACTGATGGCTGCAGTACGGATGTGCTCCGGCGTATCGAAGTCAGGCTCACCCGCGCAAAGCGAAATGATCTTCGCCCCTTCCGCGCGTCGTGCAGCCACGCGGTCGATGATCTTATAGGTTGCCGAAGGCTTGGCAGCCTCCAAGCGACGGTTCAGCGTTTCAAGGCTCACGCGTGTTCCTCCGGGTGAGTAAGGCCCATGAGGTCCATGGTCGTGTGCCCCTCGCGCAGCTTGGCCATGAAAGCTGCTTCTTTATCAGCACGCTTCTGGCCTTCACGAAGCGTGCGTTCTACTGCATGCGCCGGGATGATGATCACGCCGTCCTCGTCCGCGACGACCAGATCGCCGGCGCTTACTTGTGCACCGCTGAAGTCGAACGGTTTACCTACTGAAGGCGTGGTCGCCTTGACGGTACCTTTGACCGAGATACCCCGCGCGAACACCGGGAAGCCATGCGCTTCAAGCGCGGCGATGTCGCGTACACCGCCGTTGATTACCAAGCCGACAATGCCTGCGGCTTCCGCCGCCACCGTGAGCACTTCACCCCAGTAGCCAGCAATAAAGTCGGCGCAATCACAGACCAGGACGCTACCGCGCGGCGCTTTGGCCACAGCCAAGTGCAGGCCCAGGTTGTCACCAGGCGAACACTGCAACGGGTAAGCGGGCGCGGCAATAAAAGCCCCCTTCCAGACAGCGCGAATCTCACGGTCGACTGCAGACGGCAGCCCAGAGGCCTCATATAGGGTGGAACTACCGAGGACCTTTGCAATGTTCTGATAATCGTGTGGAAGGCTCATGGCTGTTTGCTCTGCAGGGAGTGGTAACCGAGGGCGGCTCGAGCTTCTTTGAGGCTCTTGCCAGTGGCGATCTGTTCGCGGATCTGTGCTTCGACATATTCGATACGACGTGCCGTTTCAGCGACCTCCTGCGCACGATTGCGAGGGACGATGACGACACCGTTGACGTCAGCGACAACGATGTCGCGGGCGCAAACTCGAGCTTGGCCAACCGACACCGGATGGTTTACAGCCACGACTTCCACGCGGTCCTTACCGGTACGCATGAAACGGCCTTTGCTGAACAGCGGGTAGCCTTCGCCCAGCGCCTTGTTCACATCGCGGCAGACTCCATCAATGACCGTGCCGGCAATACCCCGGGCCAGTGCATACTGGGTCATGATGTCGCCCCACACCGTGCAATCGGTACGGCCGTCATTGGCGATGACCACCACGTCGCCTGGTGCTACTTCATCAATGAAGTCACCGACAGTACCGGGCGGTGTGCTCGCGCTGACGTACTGAACAGTGAAGGCAGGGCCGACGACGACCTGGCTGTAGTTGGCCAATGGCGAGATACCGAAGGCCTGGCCAGAAAGGCCCAGTTTATCCATCGCGTCGGACACACCCGGGGTATCCAAGCCTTCGAACAAGGCAACCACATCTTTATCAGAAAGGCTCATATCAGTGCTCCACCTTGATGGCTTCGAATTGCGTGTCGTGCATGACTTCTTCGACTGAGCGACCGGCGCGAACAGCGTCGACCATGCCGGCTTGGCGACGGTCAATACGCTCGGCCAGATCAAGCACTTTCTCAATGGCATTGGCCGGAACGAAAACGGTGCCGCATTCGTCGGCGATCACGTAATCGCCCTCATCAACTTCAACACCCGCCATGCGAACTTTGACGGCCGCGTCAATCTGGATGAGTCTGTTGCGCGCGCTGATCATGGTCACGCCGCGACCGAAGACTGGGTAACCGATATCAGCGCTGCCGCGGATGTCGCGGCTGAAGCCATCGATGATCGAGCCACGAATGCCTTTGCGCTGGGCTGCGTTGGCGAGGATGTCGCCCCAGCTGGAGATACCGTCGACACCACCGGCGATCACCAGCACGCGGTCATCGGTGGTGACCTGCTCCACGACAGGGGTAATCAGGTGAACGGTGGGCGCCACGTCCTGCTTTGGACCCAACTGCACGGTGCTGGCTCGGCCGACAATTTTGGGGCAGTTCCAGAGCGGCATCAGGCCGTTAGTGGCGCCAGGCAGTTCAAGGAAGTCCAGAGCGTCCGACACTGTGTTGGTATCGAGCGCAGCCAGGCGTTCAAGCGGGGCTTTCAAGCTCATCTGTTGCAGGCCTCTTGTAGGTGAGGCTTGAGTATCGGCGCCGAGATTTGATACGTATATTACGAAGAAGCTAAGCTTGTTATATCCTAAACCTATGGAAAAACGCCGTGATCAACTTTCGCTTGATACGCCACCTTTGGTTGTTCCTGGCTGTGGCAGAAGACCAAAATTTCAGTCGCGCGGCCAAGCGGCTGGGTATGTCGCAACCGCCGTTGACCGAGCAGATCCAGGCGCTCGAACAGTCGCTACGCGTTCAGCTTTTTACCCGTTCTCGCCGCGGAGCACAGCTGACTGCCGCCGGCGCCGCAATTCTTCCTGCGGTCCGGAAGTTCGCTGATCAACTGGAGCGACTCGAGTTGGCGGTTCACGAAGCCGTCGCAGGCCATGCCGGCGTGGTGACCATCGGGGCCATTACATCGGCGATGATCGACGTGCTACCCCCGTTGATCGAGCGCTTCAAACAGAACCATCCGTTGATTACGGTATCGGTTCGGGAGATAGATAGCGCGGAAGCCATACCCGCACTGGAGGCGGGTGATATCGACATTGCATTCGCACGCCTGGAAGGGAATCTCGGTCGACATATTCAATCCTTGCCGTTGTCCGAAGATAGGCTGGCTGTAGCACTACCCAAAGACCATCCCTTGGCTGCCAAGGAGTCAATCTCTCTACAAGCCCTCGCGGACGAAACCTTGGTCATGGCTTCACGGGATGTGAGTCCTGTGTACTTCGACTACCTGGTTGGGCAGTGCAAAGCCAGCGGCTTCGCACCGCGCATCGTCCACCAGGTGCGGTCCGTATCGTCCCAAGTCGCCTTTGTCAGTTGCGGACAGGGCATCGCATTGGTGCCGACGTCTATGGGTAAACTCGCGCCGGAGAACGTCCTTATCCGCCCCCTGCATCCCGAAGTGAAAGTGGTGATCACGGCAATGGCCTGGCATAGCGAGCACAAAAACCCGTTGGTGGAGGCAATGATCGACCATGCAAGACAAGATTTGCAGTCATAGGCCAGGCGTATGACAGGGTTCGTGGCTTCGTATTTTACAAATCATTTGGCGAGTTCAACATTGGGGACTCTGTTTTAGGAGTTTGTATCCGTGTCCCATGCAGCTCGCTTCACGTACGAGAAAGTCCCATTGAACATCGATGGTGTACAGCTCGATCTGGCGGTGATACACCGCACCGGGCCCAAAACGCCCATCCTGTTCCTCCACGGTTTCGGTTCCACCAAAGAAGACTACGCCGATATCACGCTGCAAGCGTCTTTTGAAGGACACCCCTTCATTGCCTATGATGCGCCGGGCTGCGGTGAAACGGAGTGCGCCGACCTTTCGCGCATCAACGTCCCATTCCTCGTGAAAACCGCGCAGGCCGTGCTCAGGCATTTCGGAATCGACAAGTTTCACCTGGTAGGCCATTCCATGGGGGGGCTGACCGGCTTGCTATTGGCTCACGAAGAGCCTGATCGCATTCAAAGCTTCGTTGATATCGAAGGCAACATCGCACCTGAGGATTGCTTCCTGAGTCGGCAGATCCATGATCATGATCGTGAGGACGACGCGGGCTTCTTCCGTGATTTTATCAATCGCACCCGGTTGGCTTCTGATCCTGCAAGTGCACTCTATGCCGCCAGCCTCGGGCACAAAGTACGGACCGGCGCAGTGCGTGGTATTTTCGAATCGATGGTGGACTTGTCTGACAATGCTCACTTGATGGACAAGTTTCTCGCATTACCCTTCCCGCGCCAATACATGTATGGGATAACCAACTCACACCTCTCCTACCTCGACCATATCGCTGCACAAGGCGTGGAACTGGCGTGCATCCCTGATTGCGGTCACTTTCCGATGTATTCGAATCCCGCCCTAATGTGGAAGCACATCAAGGCTTTGCAAGACCGCGCCTAAGCGGATCATATCTTTACCACGCGACTGAGTCGGTCGCGTGAAGCTCGCACTACCCCCAGTAAAAATAACAATGAGGTTGCGCCATGCTCGAAGCCATCAATGGTTTTCTTTCGGGAAAGCTGCTCATCGTCCTGGTCGTCGGATTAGGTACTTATTTCACCATCAAGACACGCTTTGTGCAGCTTCGCTATTTTCTGCACATGTTTAAAGTTTTCAAAGACAGTCTCACCAGCAGTTCAGTGCAAATTAGCTCGTTTCAAGCGCTCATGTTAAGCCTCGCGGGCCGGGTAGGTGCAGGCAATATTGCCGGCGTTGGGGTTGCTGTAACAATGGGTGGTCCGGGTGCTGTCTTCTGGATGTGGGTCACAGCTCTGGTTGGAATGGCGACCACGCTTATGGAATGTAGCTTGGCCCAGTTGTACAAGCGTAAAGATGCCAGCGGCCAATTTTATGGCGGACCGTCGTTCTACATTGAATACGGGCTGAGCAAGCGATGGCTCGGCGTACTGATGGCAATTTTGCTCATCGTCACCTTTGGCTTTTCATTCAACGGTCTGCAATCTCATGCCGTAACCCACTCCCTGCAAAATGCCTTCGGCATCGATCCTACTCATTCGGGCATCGTCCTAGCCGTCGTGTTGGGGCTGGTGTTTGTAGGCGGCATTAAGCGTATCGCGAAGGTGGCAGACCTGTTGGTACCGGTGAAGACGCTGGCCTACGTGGCGGTAACACTCTACGTGATTGTTTTGCAGTTCGATCACGTGCCAATGATGCTGCTGACCATCATCAAAAGCGCCTTCGGCCTGGACCAGGCTTTTGGCGGCCTGATTGGCAGCGCCATCGTGATGGGAGTCAAACGCGGCGTATTCGCCAATGAAGCCGGCCTGGGCAGTGCTCCAAACGTGGCGGCAGTGGCAGAGGTCAGACACCCAATTTCTCAAGGTGTGGTACAGGCGTTTAGCGTATTCTTCGACACGTTCGTCATTTGTACCTGCACTGCTCTGCTGATCCTGCTGTCCGGCTTCTACACCGCCGGCTTTGCCGGTGACGGTCTGGTTCTGACCCAAAACTCACTAGCTGCGGTTGTGGGCGACTGGGGGCGCATTTTCATTAGCGCTGCACTGGCATTGTTCGTGTTTACCTCGATCCTCTACAACTACTACCTCGGCGAGAACAACCTGAAGTTTATCCTTGGTGAAAGCCGTAAGGTTCTTCTCGGCTACCGCGCAATCGTGCTAGCACTCATTCTCTGGGGCTCAATGGAAGACCTATCAACGGTATTCGCATTTGCCGACATCACCATGACCCTTTCCGCCTTGGTAAACCTGATCGCTCTGACGCTACTGTGCAAGGTTGGCCTAAGGCTGCTCGCAGACTACGACAAACAACGCAAAGCGGGGGTTAGCGAACCAGTCCTGACCACTAGTGCTTTTCAGGATGTGAATATCGACCAGGGTATCTGGGCTCAACAACCCCCAGCCTCCGTCGATAACCCAGCAGTTGTGGTTAGCCACCGCTAAATCTGGCTGTGGCGATGGGGCCCATTACGAGGCCCCATCGTCTGCGTAACTTAGGAGATTCAACATGAATGCGAGCCCGCTACCTACTCCGCAGGTCTGCTTTCCCGGAGGAAACTATCTGCACTTCGACGTCACCGCGAAAAATTTCAACCTGCCGGTTCAGGAGCAGCTCACGCGAATCAAAACAAAGGTCTTGAAAACAATCAAGGGTATTGAGGGAATCCACCTCGGCCTGAACCACATGACGATCCTTTACAACCCCTATATAATTTCTCCGATCAGTTTGGCTAACTATCTGCGGAAACACTGGCCTGCCACGTGATCACCGTGGGTAACTCCGACTCAAATCGTTCCTAATGACATACTAAAGCTTATAGGGCGTTTAATCACTCGCTAGCGCAGCTCGACTTAAACGGGGCAAGCCTGAGCGTCGCTGAAATATTGATTACATCAGAAACGTAACCTTCTGCACTAGAAAGCGACGCCCGGAAAGAAGATCGGGCGTCGAGAGGAGCCGATCTTAACCGTGGAAGGTTACGCTGTGCGAAACCGGAATTCGACCTACGGTAATGTCATTGGCAACTGCAGCTCGGTCCGCATAGCCGAAAGAAATACCAAAAAGCATTTTCATATCCGAGTCGATCCCCAGCACCTCGCGGACAGTATCGGCGTACATTCCCAAAAGCGTTTGCGGGATACCTGCCAGCCCATGAGCAGTCAATGACAACAAGAATGTCTGGCCGTACATGCCCAGGTCGCTGGCCACCCGAACGCTGTCCCCTAGCGCAGGCATGAACAGTAAGGCCACATGTGGCGCGCCGAAGAAACTCAGGTTCTGACGCATAGCCTTAGCACGGCCGTCTTTGTCTTCTCGAGCGACATGGATGGCATCGTAACGCGCTTTAGCACTGGATTGAGCTCGCTTCGCATAGACTTCAGGGTATTCAGACATATCAAAGTAGTAGTCCGGCGTGAATTGGTCGGCATCATCTGCAGCCGACAATGCCATTGCAAGCTCGTCACGTTTAGCGCCAGACACTACGTGGACCTGCCACGGCTGAGTGTTGCAGTTAGAGGGTGCCTGCTGGGCGTCCTCTAGCACCGCCTGGATCAGTTCGGAAGGAAGCGCCTGCGGCAGGAACTCGCGCATGGATCGACGATGACGTACTACATGGCTGAAATGGTGACTGGACGAATTCATTGCACGGACTCAGGTAGTGAAAAGGTCGAGCAGGCTATGCCGGTTCAAGGTGAGGATAAATAGGCATTGGGTCGCGACTATAACTACTCGCAGTTGTGAATCGATCCGCTCTGCTGCGGCCTGTACCCCCTGCCGTCCGCTTGGATCACGCCAGCTTTGGTAGGTCAGGACCCTGCGTTAATCGGGCGCGCGTCTGGGAGCAGTTCCGAATCTGAATACTCACAGCACCTCCCTCCCCTCGCTATATTAGGTCTGATAAGCTACAGGTTATCCGACCCTATTTGGAGCGGTATTTTAGCGAGATCTGGGCAAAAGCTGATACGGTAAGGCCAGAACAAAGCCATTACCAACACACCTGGAGACAGCAAGCGTTCGCCTCATGCGTGCACCATACGCTTTAAAAAGAGCGAATCAAATCATTGAGTCTAACCGCGTACGGTATGATGGTAGTAACACTGAGCTGTAGCCCAGAAACGGTAACGCCGTCTCCACAAGTTTGGGACGGCGCATACGCCAGGCTTCTGTGCCGCTACGGAATCCCGGCGAAGGATTGATAGATTGCTATGAGCTCATGCCATGTTGCGAGTCAGAGGCCCTCTTTTCTCAAACTTGCGGCTGTGTCCTCCCGCCGGCCATCGTGCTCATAGCCTTTAGCCAAGTCATCCATAACAGCAGCCACATTGGGATGTGAAAAACGAACCCGCTCTGCGTGTCCTCGGTACGTCTCCGCCAAGGCCCTTTCCTGCTCTCCGCCATCCCACATGGATCTAGTGCTTACACCACGCTTGTTAAAACAACCAATGCAAAACCCTTTTCTCAGTTGCTCTGCGTCGAAGTCATCCAGTACCTCTCTGACTGGTTCGCACGGCCAGGCCCCTTCTGCGTCTGCAGGAGCATGCGCAAGTATTTCGCCTAATGTCTGATCACACATCGTTAGCCTGTCGGCGTCACGGCACAGACCGCGGGTCGATCTGACGAACTCAAGCAGAACGTCTCTGTCGATGCGCCCATCATCCTGCACGCCAGGCAACCGACGACATGAGTGCAGAACACTGTAGGCACGCTCCGCAGCAGCCTTGGCCAGATCGTCAACTGATTTCCGCTCTCCATTCTCCGGAGCGAACACCATGCAAACCAATTCTTTGAAAATTTCGGGCTGAGTCATAAGGGCTTCATAAAGAAGCGCCGCCTTGCTTTCTCGACCATAACGTAACAACGGGAATAGGCCAAACTCAAGTCGCACCAGCGTCATCCGGTCTATCTCTTGGCAGGCCTCTAAACGTTCGATCATCTTCTCAAGATGCCAGCTTTCGAGTCTGCTCTCCCCCTCTCCACCTTGGGTTAGAAATAGCTCAAGGGCCGCAAGCAGCTGATGCGGGTCTGTTTTTTCGATCGCATACTGACAGTAATGAAGGGCACTTAATGGACGTTTGACTGCCAGCAACTGCTCCATAACATACCCTGGAATCTCATCTGCTCTAGGATGGACACTCACTTGCTGCCAATAGGCAGCCGAAACCTCAGGCCCGCACTCCTCCACCATCCGCCATGTAGCAGGCCTTGCCACTGCCAAAGTCAGCAACTTGGCCAACCTGCCCACTTCCCACTTATGCTGCAGCCCTGAACGGATCAGCTTCTGGAGTAACTCGTCGGCGATTGGCATTGGATACGATTCAAATATCCCAACCAGGCATCTCGCCACCGATGAAGATTTCGCAAAATCCGCACCTGCCGAAAGTAGCCAATCGGCAATTTCAACTGAATTTATCCATTCAACCCTGGTAAGCGTGGATCCAACAATGCCAGGCTCAGCGCATTCGCATATGAGCCGATTCACCCCTCGCATTGAATAAAACTCGTGTATCTGATTCAATGCCGAGATCCGCAGCTTTAGTACGGCCAGCCCCTTGGCTTCAATTCCATCACCCTCATCTTTTTCAGGCAAGTCCAACCAGTGGTTGTCAAACAACCATTGGTGTCGCAGCACCATGTCTTTAGCAACAAGCTGTTCATAAACACCACTTATAACTTGCAACTTACTTTCCAACTCTGCGACTGGCTCATCTGAATAGTTTTTATGCCAGTAAATGATGTTTCGCAGCTCTGCACGGATAGCTTCACGGTCTCCATCGGCAGCCCCATCCAACAAAAATGGCGCTAGCAGTAAAAGCAAATTATCCAACTCATCGACAAGATGAATCTTCTTGATGACTCGCACCGTTCTAGAAGCATCCCCCGCGCTCATCGTGAACAACCTTTCCTTCGCGGCGAGGACCATCGCGGCTACCTCTTCTCCGCTAACACCACGACCAGCACCGGCATCATCATCCCGCCACTTCGGTCTGTGGGTCAGAAACACGACATTAGGTTCCCGCCCGACCAGAGCCAGCAGTAAGCTGAAGCCCGCTTCGGGTGATTTGTTGATCAGAAAGTCAAGGACCTTGATGCGCTCTTCCAAACTGGCCGCTGTCTGGGGATACGAGCACCGGAACAAACTGAGCAAACTCTCACCAGGTTTGTTTCCCCAATTTCCTTCCATGGGCACATCACGGAGGTGAGCAAGAATCAGTGAAACTGGGCCGAGCCGCCGTGGCGCCCAGCCGAGCATCTCTAGCGCCCAGAGCAATTCGGCGTGCCAGCAACGACCGCCAAATCCACCCGAACTCGCTGACTCGGTGATGAGCCTAGTTACAGGCGCCCCCGGCAGGCTGAGACTTTTTTGAACAGCCCGGAGAAATTCATCAGGTGCTGCTTCAGCCAAAGTCGGCAGGTACGAGGCTAGCGACAACCAGCGACGACCATCGGCACCATCGAGCAAACTCAAGATGAGCGACGAAACGCGCTGCTCTATGCAGAGCGACTGAAGCCCTGGTTGCTCTTCACCGCGCACCGCCAGCTTCAAAAGTGAGTCACAAATCGACTCGAACAGCAGACTGGAGTATTGATGTACTTGACCACGAAGCTGAGCCAGCCAACGCTCGCCTTCCGGCAGCTCCAACTGCGGATCAGGGATACTGAGGATCTCCTCAGCAACAGCAAAAAATCTGTCTAACTGACCAGTAGTGATTCGGTCGCCACATTGAGTTAGGAGCTCCAGCGGTGATTTAGCCTTCCAGACCATACCGATATTTAGCACCGGTGCATCATCCACTCTGGCGAGTTGGCGTAAATCTGCCTCTACTTCCTCATACGTCTGATCGGCAATACGCTCAATTATCTGTCTGTCAGCCAGGCAATCAGACTTCCAAGCCCCAAGCAGGCATAGAAGTGGCAAGCTTGCCGAGTTTGGAGAATCTAACCAACCAGGGCGACGGATCGCGGGGTTGGTAGCCCGTTGGCGACGCAGTACCGTCCAGGACCTCCCTGTACTGAGGGCATACCTTTTTGCATCGGAGTCCTCCATCCCGGTATGAACGAGAGCCTTTTCGAAATCGTAAATACTCGGTCGTTCCAGTACCAGTTCGTCTCCGTTCGGTCTCCCCGCCATATCACCTGAGGCGTAGGGAACGATCACTCGAAGGCCTTTACGCATGATGGGATGACTCGCTATCTCTGCGCGCGCGGCGATTGCGATGCGAATCTGAGTATTGGCTTCAACATATCGCCAGCCAGCAGGATCAATTACTACCAGTGCCTGATGCCTCAACTCTCCCGAAGCCATAGTCGCCGCCGCCACAAAGGCTGCAGCTTCGTCCATGCTGTCAGCTCTGATCGATAGCGGATTCGTCACATCGGTATCAGCCGTTGTGGACCGAAGTTTTTCATTCAGAGCATTCAGCTCCAGCGCCCGCCCCATGACCAGTGCATCCGGTGTGATCTCGGGAATGCATTGGCGAGCCCAGCCATCCCAAAAGCGCGCAAGGCTTACAACCCCCCAACCGGCAAGCCCCATCTCTTCGGCAAATTGCAAGGACACTGCCGGGGTTTGCTCCAGCCATTGCTCCAAGTCATCCGCGTCATAGGCTTTAACGTCTGCCCACTCTCGTTGGCCCTTCTTTTGCGCCAACCAATCAGCTTTTTTTGTCCAACGCCTCGGCGTCACAAACACAAAAGCTGTTTTGGAACGCTCTTGCTCATCTACTTTTTCAACGCGCTTCTGATAATCCGAATTAGCTTTTGCCTGGACATCTCGATCGCAGCCGATTTCCCAGCGGGACAAGCCGAGCGGAACCCAGGCATTACCCACTTGATGGGAAACTGTTCCATCCCACCCGGGGACGTAGGTGGAGTCACCTGCAGGGAACGATAGGAGAGCCGTCACCGACGGCTCGTAGCAAAGCCGCCTGATCAAGCGTGGCAGCGCTGCTTGCGCCTCCTTTGCATGAGTGTTGGCCCAATCGACGATGTGAGAGGCTGTAATTCGCATGGTTTACCCCGAAGCAGGACCAGTCCCAGTACAAGTCACTGCGAGTGTACTATTTGGACGGGCACAGATGCGCAGGGAGCACTGGAAAGGCCTGGCTAGGCAGGGCTTTGGCGCCATGGAAAAATGGGTTCATTACCGGGGCGGTGGAAGATAGACTCTAATAATTGTGCGTCACCCGCGCCGACCTAGCAATGCGTTGGCCTCAGGGCGTATTGTTCGTGAGTAACGTCGTCAAGGAAGCTGCCGTGAAACGTACCCTGATTGGGATGGCAGAGGCTGGAGAGCCGCTGCTGCGACAAGCACTTGAGGCACTGCGCCAGTTGCATGAAGCCGAGGATGCGGGTGTGTCCGGGCCTGAAGTCGAGCGTCTTAGGCTGCTTGCTGACTCACTCTACCAAGCGGTCATTGATTTTCAGCTGGTCAACGCTGGGCATCCCCCATCGACCATCCATTGAGGCGCAGGTGAATGACGCACAAACCATCGGTACTTTATCCTGACCATCGAATGTACACAGACGCCGTGGAAGCGATGAGGCAATACCACGAAGCCCAAGCCTCCGGCAGTCCTGCCGAGCAAGTCGAGCGGTTGCGAAAAATCGCCGAATCGCAGTTTCAGGCAGTGAACGAATACCAACTTAAAGCCCTAGGATGTGGCGCTCGACAGCCGCATTGATGATGACGAAGTCTGTAGGTCCTATTACACCCTCGGCCAGTGCAAGTAGCTGCATGCGTCTCGGCTGATACGAAACGTGGCCTCCGAACACCTGTCGCAGCGCCTTGCTAGCTTTAAATCTGGCCAACACCCCATAGAAGCGGCGTTAAGAAATGGACAGCAAAGCAAGCGCCAAATATTGCATGTCGTCCCATTCAATCAGTGACGAATAGGCCAGCTATCCACCAATTAAAGTGCGCAAGGTACTAATAATATTTGAGTAATTCGACCAAACCGTTGTTTTCTGCTCAAGCGCCTCAAGCTTGGACACTGCAGCAGAATCGAGGGCGGTCGTGATGTTGATAGTGCCAATATGAGTTTGACCCTGCAGCGGCGGGGTATCGACACGCCTTATGTCAGCACCTGGATTGAGAGCGGTGTAACGCTCCTTAGATACGAGAAATACATCACTGGGCAGCGCCTCATAAGAAACACTGCCCCCAACCTCAATCACCTTGCGCATCCGCTTCAATTCAGAGTCGATGCGTATAGCGATTGATGCATATATCGTATGACTAATTTTATTTTTCCTTACGACCTCTCGCCAGCCGTAAAAGTCCACTGGATTATCAAACGGATAAAGATCGGAGAGCCCGATATGGTTCAAGCGATTCAAAGCAGAAGCGCCCAAGGCTATCGCACACGAGTGGACTTCAATGGCCAGCGCACACATTTCTGGCGGCCCGAACGAGCCTGAAATATCGTCATCCCGTTGAGTGGGATAGTTCTTGATGAGCAGACCAAAATATTCATCGTGAGCCTGCTGCAACAATTCAATAACCTCAATCCTCATCACACCCCTAACCTTTTAAACCAACGAAGCTTCTTATCTAAAACCAGATGGGAACGTTAGGCTACTTTCGAAGCCCTACTGTCATCCTCATCGGTCAGATAGCCAAGTTCCTGAAGTCCCGCGACAATGCCGGGAGCAAGTCCATTTTTCTTCTGGAAATATTTCCCCACCAAAAAAGCTATCACCAAAGCTGAAACACTTAACAGAAAGAAGACTGCACCATATTCACCCACCCAATTAGCGATGCCGGTTAGAAATTTAAGCATCGTTCCCACGATTGGCACACCCTCCAACATTTCTCGATACCCAAGCTGCACCATGGCGATCATCGAAATTATAAAAAGCAAGGAGGAAATTAAAGAAAGATCAATCAACTTGAAAGCTATAATATTTCGAATTACTTTACACCGGCGCGCTCCTCCTGGAATATCTACAAAATCAAAATCAGACACTTCCACGACATCATGTGCGACGACCCTGTCGTGCCACTTGACATCCCCCATCTGGCTTGTGACAAACTGACCAAATAGCGACTTAAAGAACAAAATAGAAGCCCAACGATGGCGCTTGAATTTCTTAGCAGCCTCCCCTCGGAAAACTATGGCACTTTTACAGCTGCTATTGATAGTCGGATTATCCAGCCACCCTCCTAACGGCCGCATGCAATAAACACGCCCCTCGGCACTCACCTGGAAATGCCCGGATGAGAAATCCGACACGGGGCTTTTTGAAAAATGGATAAAAACATCTCCAGATGTTTCGTTCTCGAAATCGGCAAGATCGCGCAACTATTGCTCCTTTTGAGGACTGCCTTCACACCAAGTGAAGCGGGCATTAAATTTACCATCATCGGTAAAGCGTTGCGAGCAGACTTACCTTACACGCCTTTTCCTGGACCGCTGCAATTAATCATTCGACCGTTAAGCCACGACAGCAGCCACTCTCGACTCCCGTTGCAAGTCAATGCATCCTGGATACGTCGGCTTTATCACCTGGCGCATTCGATCAACTTTCGGCTCAGGCCAACGGCATCTCTGACTCATGTAACTGCGACATGTCTTTTGAGCGTGCCGTAAACCATTCACAGCACCTTGCACCCTTGAAGATGCGACACACCACTGCCGTGCTACTGTAACTGGTCAATCGGTAAACGTGACAGCAGGAACAGCGCTACCACGGTCGCAGTTGCCCCATGTGCCTACGCCTGAAGTATCCACAGGACTTCGATACAGGAGACGCACCACGCTCGAGGTTCTGAGAGAAATTCAACGCGCCCACTCGCCGAACGGTGCGTGGGACTCAATGTAGCGGGCGGCCGATTGCACATCACGCCACCCGACATAGGCCATCAATGCCTCTGTGCTCCACTGATTGCGGCTGGCCCAGGTGGCGAAGCCACGACGCAGCGAATGCGCCGAATAGCCCTCGGCCTCGATCCCGCTGCGCAGCAGCGCCCGGCGCAACAGGCGCGACACGCTGTTGGCATTAAGTGGCTGCTCGCTGAGATGCCCCCACCGATCAATCCCGCGAAATAGCGGACCCTGCTCGATACCACTGAGCGTTAGCCACTGCTCGGTGGCCTGCACCGGACACAGGCGCTTCAGCGCCGGCATGGTCAGATTGCGCCCGCGGTTGTCCCGGTCGGTCTTGCTGCTGGGTAGAAACAGCTGCATGCCTTCTCCCGCCTCGATCCGCACGTGCTCGGCCTGCAGGCGGCACAGCTCGTCGCCACGAAAGGCGCGCCAGAAACCGAGCAGGATCAGCGCCTGGTCGCGGGCGGCACGCAGTCGAAGTGCGGGGAGTGCACTGTGCAGGTCGGCGCTCAAGCCCTCGATGCTGGCTTCCAGCACCTTGAGCTGCAACGCCGGTGCCTGTTTCACCGGCTGCGGGTGCAGCGCCTGGATGCCGCGCAGGGTGTCGCGCACCTGGGCCGTCTTGGTCGGATCGACAAATCCGCGCTGCTGATGCCACTGGGCGAGTGCCGCCAGGTGCGTGCGCAGCGTGCTGGCCGACAGCTGGGCACCGAAGGCCGCCAGGTAGCGCACCACGCTGGCGCTCGACGCCGGCAGCAGCCCGCCCCACTCCCCTTCGAAGTGCTCGACGGCCTGGGCGTAGCGGCGCGCGGTGCTGGCCCGGCGTGCCGCCTGCTGATAGCGCTCCGCGTCGCTCACCTGACCTCCCGTGTACCGCGCTCAAGGACACAATCCGCCCAAAACGCCTATCACGTTCGAGAATTCAGCATTCTCGAACGTCAGCTCGTCGGTCAAAAACATGCAGTGCATAGGTTAAACGTACCTGCACGTGCATACTGCTTGTACAGTACGAAATCGTCGGAGTCGGCCCATGGCTCGCGCAGGCATTAACAAGGCTTTGGTGCAACGGGCGCGGGATGCCCTTCTGGCCCGCGGCGATCACCCGAGCATCGAAGCCGTGCGGGTGGAACTGGGCAACACCGGCTCGAAAAGCACCATCCTCCGCTATCTCCAAGAGCTCCAGGCGGCCGAGCCACACCCACCGCTGGTCAGCCTGGATGACGAGCTACAGACCATTATCAGCAGTCTAGCCCAGCGCCTCGCTGCCGATGCCCAGGCATCCGTAGCAGCAGACCGTGCGCGGCTCCAGCGGCAGCAAGCAGCCTATGAGCAACAGCGAGCGATCGATCAGGCTCGCTTCGAGCAGTTGCAACTTGCCCATGACGGGCTATCCACAGAGCGGCGGGAAGCTCAGCAACGGGAAAACGCATTGCAGCGACAGGTACAGCAGCTTGAAGGTGAACGGCAACGCCTGCTTGCGGGTGAACAACATGCCGCGCAACTGCTGGAAGAACGCGCGCAATACATCCAGTCGCTGGAAGACAAGCACCAGCAGGCGCGTGATGCTCTGGCGCATTATCGCCAACAGCATTTGGCGCTGCGCGAGCAGGAACTGCAGCGGCATGATCAGCAAATACAACAACTGCAGCTGGAACTTCGACAGGCTCAAGAACAGTCGATCGGCAAACACGAAGAAGTTGCTCAGCTCTACCGCGAACTCGAGCGTTTGAGCCACGCGAGCCAGAACCATCTGCGCGAAGCGCGACAACTCAGCCATGCGTTGGAACACAGTCAGATGCAAGTGGTGAAGCTCAATCAGTCCTTGCAACTGGCGGAAGCGAGCCTTCAAACATGCGCGGTTGAGGTCTCGGTACTTCGTGAAAAAGCGCGTCGGTATGTGCTAGATCATCGTGAGGATCGACGCACCTTGCGGGCCCAAGCCAAGCTGGTGGCACAACTGCGCGACCTACTACGGTCCGTTCAGCTTCCGATTCAACCCGATGGAGTTGCAGGGTAAGGCACAGTTTCCTCATCACCACGTATGTCCAGTTTAAAAAGCGATTCCATTCCGCCATCTGGTTCTCTGCAGACCGACGCAGCCCCATTCCTCAGAGCAGATTGAACGCGCTGAATGGTGTGGAAAAAGGCCCACGCCAATAAGGAGCCAGCTTCCGATGCCGTGCACAGGCTGCGGCAACCCGCCGCTTGTCCTGGCTTGTGATGGATACTCGATAATCAATGGCACCGTCTCCTTGGACAAGATCGCGCAACGCCCTGTCGGGCCACTTCAGGTAGACCCAAGCGCACGTCCTTGGACTCCAGCCATCACTGCCCCTGTGATTCTCCAGCCACTGGCCGAAATTCTCCATGGCTTGACACTCCTCAAGAAAGCCTGCCACATCCGCTGGCCAATCATCGATCGGTGGAATCATGTGTCGAAGGATCAGTGCATCCAGCAATTCATACAATCGCGCCCTCACGTAGCAGCCTGGTTCCTGCATGCAAATCAAAAGCAGGTAGCTGAAAAAATTCCGCTGCAACCATTTCCGCATCGCTATCATCCTGTCCGAGTCACTGCCCAGCAGAGCGAGTGCGATGGAGAGATGGCACCAAGCAGGGCAATCGAACAGCCGCCGCATGGCAGTCTCGCAGCGTAATGGTCTTCCATCGAAACAGGCTTGATAGAGAGTGTGTGCCAGTGCATTGCAAGGACGACGTTCTTCCCAAAGGACATGCAGCACTTGCCACAGGGGGTCTTCAAGTATACGGAGTATGCCTGGCTCAATTTCTGCAAGTTTCTGCATTCGCCATGCTCTGACAGGATGTCCAGTCCACATCTTCCGCCATGAGTCACTGCTTTTCTCGCTGAAGGCGAGCCACGGGTAATGTTCGAGAAAACGCGCCCTTACCTGCCGTACAAACGCCTGGCTGCTATGACCGCAGGCCCAAATCTGCGCCAGCGTGTGAGTAACGACGCAGACGAGGAGGCCTGGAATCTGAGATTGTCTACACATCATCTCACTCCTTTGGGCAATTCCCGCAGTATCGAAAAGTCGTCGATACAAATGAATCACACGCAACTATAATTTAAGCCTAACACGTTGAATAAACATCGCTTTTACAACTGGTCAGACCAGCAAGCAAGCTTGAATACCCTGAATTCATACGGCGAAAATAGCTACTCCTCCAAGCTTAACCACTATAAGGCCAAATTATAATCGATAGCTAACCTGCTGCAGCCTGATTAAACAGTCAGCAAGGTTCATGATAGGTGGAGACCGAAAATGGATTCCGTCGAGCTTTCAATGCCCTCCAAACCAAATCCAGGTTTTAACTTGAAAGCCACTAAACCTCTCAAACGTGGAAAATTTGGCCAACTGGTTACATTTTTCGCATCGAAGAAAAATAATGAATCCGTAGCCTGCGAGACTTTGTTAGAAGCGGATTTCTGTTTTCACCTGGAACGTCGAGCCGACATTTATGCCTACCGCAGCCAACCGTTCACCATACAGTTGACTGATGAAGGCATTTCGTACACACCTGACTTTTTCGCTCGCCGTTTGGATGGCTCCGCAATCTTGTTTGAAATAAAAAATGCAAGTTCTGAGCAGAGCCCAACCTGGCAGCATCGCCGCATCATACTGGAACAAGCATTCAGAGACAGACAAATCACCTTCACTGTAGTAGGAGAAGCAGAAATAAGGCCTAAAATCGAAATAGACAATTTGCGTTATCTTTACCACATCGGCTTCGAGGGCGATCATCACACCGACCAACAGATAGAAAACTTACTCCGAGCACAAACCGACAAAAATATCACAATTGCGGAAGTGATCCACCTAGGTGCCGCGGAGCAAGCAGTAGCACATGCACTATTTTACCGGCGAATACAAGCAGATCTCAGCCGCCCAATTAACATGGCAAGTGCAGTATGGCGCAATTCATGAACACACTTTTGAAGATCAACATTGGCGAACATTACAAATTCTGCGGAAAAGAATATCAAGTGGTGGATATACGAGGCAACGTCATTCAATTACGTTCACTTTTTACAAATAAGGTAATCATTTATCAACCCTATGAAAGGCTAGCATTGGCGCACCATCGCGGCGAACTAAAAAAAATTCAGGAAGCTCCATTTGTTACAAGCTCGGCGCCCATTTTAGCAGCCTTGTCACCGGCAGAGCGTACGACTATGGAAAACCGACTATGCTTTGTCACGGCCTGCTTGGAAGCATGGGGCGGTCGTCTCCCCAGAAAACCCACGTGCGAACTCGCTAGTCAGATTGCTAAGACCACCGGTCAAAAAACGCCTAGCTACACAACCATTTATAATTGGAAAAACGCATATTTGCAGCTAGGCGAAGATTGCCTTGCACTAACCCCCAAAAAACGTGGGTCCGACCTCCATCGATTCTATCGTCAACCTGAGCCAGTTCAAGCAATTATCGAAGATAACGTAGCGACATTGTGGCATACCAGAACTCCCTGCAGTCAAACCGTTTTAATCGACTCCATTGAGCTCGCACTCCGCGACCATAACGATAAAGCCCAGCCCGAACAACAACTGCATATACCATCTCGGAGCACTTTGTATCGGATCATATCGGATTTCGACACTTATGAGTTGGATCGATATCAGATGGATCCCCAAGATGCTCTCAAAAAGCAGCACTGGAGCAGAAAGTCTCCACCACTGAGTCGTCGACTTGAACTCGTCGAAGGTGACACCCATGAACTAGATGTGCAGACATGCGACAGTAAGGGAAAGCTCATTGGGCGCCCATGGATAACAGTCTTGATAGACGTCAAGACTCGTGTAATTGTGGGCTGGGACATATCCTACAATCCACCTTCAACTGCTAAGACGCTCCGCGCACTCAAGCAGTCGCTACTTCGGGAAAACCCCTATGGGGGATTAGCGACTTACTATAGAGTGGATAATGGCGCTGAATTTGTCGCCGAACGTATCAAACAAATATTCTGCCAACTGGGAACCCACATAACCTTTTGCGAGTTCGGGGGACCCAATAAGAAACCTCACGTTGAGAGATTCTTCGGAACTTGGACTGAAGGCATCGTTCAAACGTTGCGCGGCACTACCTTCTCGAAGCCTAGTCGCTATGACTCCGAGGGGAATGCGGTTTACACAATAACGGAAGTTAATGAGATCTTCAAAAAATGGATTGAAACTGTCTACCACCAAACATGCCACTCTGAGCTAAACATGTCACCCCAAGAAGCGTGGGATATTGAAGAATCATCTACGGAGACATTCGGAACGAAAAAATACGACAAAGAGGACTTGAATCGTCGGTTTCTGCAAGTCGCGTATATCACCCCTAACAACGGACGTTTGCGCTACAAAGGGCTCGCGTGGACTGCCCCCTCAATCCCCTATTTGGCTACTAAGAAGAATCGAGCCCCCAAATTGCGTGTTTTATACGACGAGAGTGAACTCGGCCACGCGTGGGCGTGCGACCCCAAGCAGCCTACAAAAATCTTTATCGTAAAAGCTGTCTCACCGGAATACCAAGTCGGGCTGACGATGCATTTGCACCTGGAAATTAAAAAAAACATTCGATTTAAAATGCAGAATGAAAACTACCGTGCTGCGCGTGATGAACGCGTACGACTTCTACGTGAGATCGCGCTGAAGAACAAAACAAAACGCCAGCGTAAAGCCAACGCGATCGCCAATGAAATGGGTGACTTTCAGGCCCTTAGTCAACTGGATGAAGAAGTTATCAGTACCAGCGCACCACTACAAACCACCGCTAGCAGTAGTCACTACCATACCCACCCCAGCACGCCGAGTAAATATTCGGTGAAAGAGATCAACAATGAATCCCGAACAAAAGGAAATGATCCTGACGAAATTTGAAAAGCAGATAGTCTTCTTTCCTGGTTTCCAACACGCATGGTCGCAAATGCAAAAAGCAGTAGAGGCATCAACGCTGCGGCGAGCACCAAGCTCAGCATTTATTATGGGAAAAACTGGAGTAGGCAAGAGTACTCTCTGCGAACTATTTGAGGAATCGTTCGGACCCAGGCACGACATCGAGACTGAAACAGGCCTTCAAAAAATCGTGCCCGCTCTGTATATCGTCCCTACTGCAACAATAACAATCAAAGGCCTGTGCCACGACATTCTTCACAAATTCATGGAGCGCATCCCTAATCACAGCGTCAGTGAATTAACGCACATGATTGTAAAAAAACTAAAAGAATGCCAAGTTAAAGCTGTAATTTTCGACGAAATTCAGCGCCTTCTGCGTCCAGACGCAGAGAAAACACGCCAGGTAACCCTAGACTGGATGGTTGCGCTACTAACTTTGACTGGTCTCCCAATCATTTTATGCGGCGATGAGACCTGCGAAGAGCTTCTTAAAGAAGAGGCAACTCGAAACTCTCCTTTCGCACGCCGATATTGCTATACAGCCACTTTAGAATATTTCAGCTACAGCGACCAACCTGAAAACGAATATCACTTGACCTTATGTGAACTGGATAAGGCCATTTACTCGATTAAATCTTTTCAAGGCAGTGTACACTTACAAGACCCAAACATCAAGCTTCCACTTTTTGTAGCTACCTCGGGGATCCTCGAGTATATGAGACAGATTTTGTATGAGGCGCTTAATATCTGCCTGAGCGCTGAACATCCGATACTGACCACCGCCCATTTTGTGGACGCCTATCCCGCCCTGCGGCTTCCAGTATCACTTTCTAAAAAGAATAATCCATTCAGCCTATCCACTAGCGAGTGCTATCAGATCATCGAGAAACATGGAAGGCTAGCGGATGTATAATTTGACATTTATCCCTTTTCCTTTTACCGAGGAGAGCCCCCTAAATATGATGAGGCGCACAGCCGTCACCAATGGATATCAGAGCATACACAAGCTCCTTTCAACAGGACTTTTAGGGTTTCACCTAGGATCACACTATGCGAGACCTTACTCAACTAACTCGACAATTGCCAACTATTTGCGAGCGGAGGCTGGCCCGTATGCAGAACGAGTCATGGCAGGTTTTTACCAAACATCTGATAACCGGAAGCAAACCGTCCGGATAGGAACTATTGAAGTCGCCAGTTTATTACTGCGTCATCACGAAGTGGCGTTTTGTGACCATTGTGCTGCACGGGGACAGGGCTACTTCATTGCCGACTTGCGGTGTTCATATCACTGCCCTTACCATAATCGAGTCTATTTGTTTCACTGTCCTCACTGCGGTTATACCTTCGATTGGCGAGACCCCATGGACGGGGTATGCAGCGCCTGTGAACATCAATTATGTTGTGAACCATGCTCGGATACAGAATGCCAACTCGAGCGCACCTTACTTAACTTCTTTCGCACCCAAGATCAACAAAGCTTTAACAATTTCCTACTCATATGTCGGTCATTAGGCGCACCGTTTGCTCCGGGAGGTTTACCCTATTCCGAACATTCGGAAATATTCAAAGCAGCCATGGCTATCTTCAACAAAGACGTAAAGACCTTAACCGCCTACCTAACAGGGCTGCGAGCAAAATACCCGGCCGTTGAAAACCGCTGGATAATCGCTCGCCTAGGCTTAGTCGATAACGACATCTCAAGGCAAGCGATCGGGCGATTCAATCGCCTCGAGAACCATAATTCAACTTTATTAAAAAGAATAATAGTGACTCCTATACCGTTAACTCACAAACAGATTAGACAGGAACTCGGTGTAGGGGAATCCAAAATGATAACGCTTCGAAAACTTACCAACCGCGGCGCCCCATCTTTATTCCAGGAGCTCACTTCGAATGACGCGAATGCACTTTGGAATATTGATAACCACCTTAAAGCCACGAAAAATGGTCGGCTACCCGCTGAGCCCGAGCAATTGGTCAGTAGCAAACAACTCCAATCAGACCTCAAAATTGATTCGAGAGCTGTTTACGACTTAATTAAAAAAGGCATTCTACCCTATTTTGGCTCTGCAAAAGCTCCCTACTTCACGCAGGCGACCGCACTTTCTTTCGAGCACAAATACCAGTCACTCTGCAGCTTACAAGAGCAGACTGCAGAAAATTTCAGATGTTTGCTGTACTACCTACGAAAAATGGGAATTGAACCAGCCATCAAGCTTACACATCGGCTGGAAAACTGGTTATATAACCGCAAAGACGTGCTCGGAGTTATTGCTCCCATCAACCAGATACACACATTCAAATCCGAACTTTTTTCCTTACCAACTGCCAACTTCAACACACACCCAAAATCTGATTTCCTCTGCACCTCAAAAGCTGCAAAATCTTTGAAATTAAGAAATGAGCACATTTTCGACGCAATCAAAAAAGGAATATTCAAGAATGCATGGAAAGACAGAAGAGGCTGCGTGTTATTATTGAAAACCGAGATTCAGCAATTTTTATCGGATTATTGCAGATTGAAAGACGCATTTCCCAACATGCAGCATAGCCATCAAGAAGTGAAAAAATTTCTTGGAACACACAATGCGCATTTCGTCACCTTCGAAGCAGATGGCTGGACACAGACTTGGGTTAAAGCATCTGACGCCAGCAGAATTATTAAGCTCATAAATCCTAAAGCTTGCGAATCAAAACGCATCCTTTATTCATGTGGCGGCGTGGCAGATAGACTTAAGGTCACAACTGAAATCGTCAAAGTATTCGCAAGGACTGGCTTACTCAAACGTTTGACATTTACGAACCCACCATTATTCAGCGAACGATCAATCAAAGACTTCGAAGACAAATATATAACTTCTCGTGAAATACTGCACGCTCATGGCCTGTATGCAAATCAAACAAATAAGCTTATTATTGCATTATCAAAACTACACCTAAACCCTATTGTAACCACTGAATCACCTTTAGTTGCTATCTATGATCGTGATACTTATAGCAAATACAACCTCCATCTCTCCTTAAGTACAACCAACCCTTCAATATTCTATTTTAGCTTGGTATAACTCCTCCCACCAAATAAGCCGCCATCAATAACAACCTACTGCGCGGACATGTTCTCGCAATTAAGGTAGTTCGCTCTGCTGGAACGTCACTAGCGCAGCTGGCTGGCCATTGGCAACTTCCCACACCTACTCTGAACACATCCAACCCTGAACAGGATCGTACAATTATCCAAATTCGGCACAGTCCCTTCACCTAGTTTACCTTAGGATGATATAAATTCATCAGTTACAATGAATTTGATAAACTAATACAGACTAGCGTGAAGAAAAGACGATATTTGATTCAACCATTACAAATCTCCCTGAAAATGAAGGCTTTGTCGAAGCCGCATCGCTGGGTTCGTTCTCCGCAGCAGCGCGCAAGCTGCGTAAAAGCCAGTCCACCATCAGCATCGCCATCGCCAATTTCGAGGCCGATATCGGCTGCCCATTGTTCGACCGCAGCGGTCGCCACCCCACCTTGAACCAGGCGGGCCGGCAAGTGTTGAGCCACGTCGAGGCGATTCTCGATGCCAGTGCCCAGCTGGATGCCTTGGCGGTACGGCTGGCGGAAAATGTCGAGGCGCTGGTGTCCGTGGTGATGTCGGACAGTTACAGCGTCACCTTCCAGGGCGCGCTGATGGCCCGCTTTGCCGAGCGATATCCGCATACCGAGCTGCGCTGCGGGCCGTCAGAAGATGCCGATGTGATCGAGCTAATCCAGCAAGGCCTGGCGCAGATCGGCATTCTGGCCGCGCAACCTGGATACCCCGCTGACGTGGCCGTGGCCCGCTTGCCGGAACAGGCGGAGTTCGGCGTGTACGTGACCAGCGGCCACCCGCTGGCGAACCGGGCCGCGTTGCAGATGCGGCATCTCGAAAGCACACGGCAGCTGTACATCAAGACCTATGCCCCCAGCCCGCACCAGGGCCGCGGCCAGGCCTGGTCTGCGCCGGACTACCTCACCCTGCTGGAGTTCGCCGTGCGCGGGTTTGGCTGGGCCGAACTACCCAGGGCGCTGGTGGCGCGGTTTGGCGAAGGCTTGATGGAGCTGCAGGTAGCCGGTTACCCACGGCGTGTCGCCATGGATGTGGTCTGGTCAGGCCGCCAGGCGCTGGGGCCTGCGGGGCAGTGGCTGGTGCGGCAGATGCTGGGGCAGCAGGCTGATCTCGCCGGCACGCAGCCAGCCCGCACCGGACGCTAAACCGAAAGGTCCTACAACGTTTTAGGAAGCCCATTGCTCCCCCGCGAAGTCGTTCCTCGCTAGTGTTCTGACCGTTGCGTCAATCACTGGAAAAGGAACTCCTCATGAGCATCAGCAAAGCCATCCACATCGCCATGCAGGAAGAGATTCCCAACACCGACGGGCGCTGTCATTTCTGCGAACGCTCCGGCCTGCCGATCCTGCTGCTGCGCGAAGCCTACGCCCCGCGCCCGGATACCGAGCGCCCCTATCGCCTGGCGCACGACAGCGAAATCACTTTTCACCCGATGCACACCGACCAGTTGCGCCTGTTGCGCCAGGGTTACGTCTACGTGCTGCTCGACCAGGAAATCTGGCAAGCCTACGAGGTTGCGGCAGCCGGGACCCTCAAGCGTTTCCCGGTGTCGCAGATGCCCCTGGCGCCACCCAGGCCAGTGCCCCAGTGGTGCGCCACCGAGGGCCATGACATCATCGCCTCGTTCATCAACATCGATACCCTGCGCTACCGCAAAGCCTGGATCGCCTTCGCCAACGACCCCTGGCCGCGGGCGGTCCTCGACCGCTACCGGCAAGGCATCGCCAGCGGTGACCCGGGCACCCGCGCCCGCTTTGTCGAGGTGGACCTGGACACCGCGCGCAACGACCCTGCCAGCCTCGGCATCGCCATGACCGACAGCTTCCGCTTCGGCCTGGAGAAGGTGCTGGAGTTCTCGACGTTTTCCTCCGCCAGGTATGCCAGCGTGCATGGCTTCTACAGCCGCCTGGGGCGCTGGCACGAAACCCGCGTCCAGGTGCGCAACGCCATCCAGCGCGAGCAACTGCCCAACGGCATCCTGGCGCTGACAGTGCCCGACCCGGTCGGCATGGTGATGGAGCTGAACGCGCAGCG
>Ga0209370_1000454_pt1 | contig 56363 bp, 42 predicted proteins | sample AgamicAtPrz_FD_187164 | JGI IMG/M metagenome (GOLD analysis project Ga0209370, IMG submission 187164) | Agave microbial communities from Guanajuato, Mexico - At.P.rz (SPAdes) (version 2) | ecosystem: Host-associated > Plants > Phyllosphere > Phylloplane/Leaf | place: Guanajuato, Mexico...
GAACGACCGCAAGCACGTGCTGCAAAAGTTCGCCCAACTGCTGGAGGACAACGCTCATGAGTTGGCGGTCTTGGAAGCGCTGGACAGCGGCAAGCCGGTCAGCGAGTGCCAGACCGTCGACGTGCCGGAAACGATTCACACCATCCGCTGGCACGCTGAGCTGATCGACAAGATCTACGACGCCACTGCCCCAACCGGCAACGCTGCGGTGACCATGGTCGTACGCGAAGCCATCGGGGTGGTCGGTTTGGTGCTGCCTTGGAACTTCCCGCTGCTGATGTTGGCTTGGAAGATCGCTCCGTCGCTGGCCGCCGGTTGCTCGATCGTGGTCAAACCGGCCAAGGAAACCACCCTCAGCGCCTTGCGCGTGGCCGAGTTGGCCCACGAGGCTGGCATTCCGGCAGGCGTGTTCAACCTGGTGCCAGGCGGTGGCCGTGAAGTGGGCGAAGCCATCGGCCGCCACATGGACATCCCGATGGTCAGCTTCACCGGTTCCACCGACACCGGTCGCCTGTTCCTGAAATACGCCGCCGAGTCCAACCTCAAGCGCATCGTCCTGGAGCTGGGTGGCAAGAACCCGGCCGTGGTCATGAACGACTGCGAAGACCTCGATGAGGTGGCCCAGTTCGTCACCGCCGGTGCGTTCTGGAACATGGGCGAAAACTGCTCGGCCTCGTCGCGCCTGATCGTCCACAAGGATGTGAAGGACGAACTGCTGGGCCTGATCGCCAAGCACCTGAAAGACTGGAAGCTGGGCGACCCGCTTGACCCGGATAACCGTCTGGGCGCCATGGTCAGCAAGTCGCACTTCGAAAAGGTGAAGTCGTACCTGGAATACGCGGCCGAGCAGAAACTCAGCATCGTTCAGGGCGGCGAAACCGAGGAAGGTGTGTTCGTGCAACCGACCATCGTCGACAACGTTGGCCGCGACAACAAGCTGTTCGTTGAGGAAATCTTTGGGCCGGTGCTGAGCGTGACCAGCTTCGAGACCATCGACGAGGCGATTGAGTTGGCCAACGACACGGTCTACGGCCTGGCCGCCTCGGCGTATACCGGCAGCCTGCGCAACGCATTGCGCCTGTCGCGAGAAATCCGTGCCGGTGTCGTCACGGTCAACTGTTTCGGCGAGGGAGATGTGTCCACGCCGTTCGGTGGCTACAAGGAGTCTGGCTTCGGTGGGCGGGACAAGTCCATCTGGGCCCATGATCAGTACACGGAGCTGAAGACCATCTGGATCAACGCTTCGTGACTGGTGGGACGCGGGTGGTGCAATTGCCTGCGTCCTGATCCCGCGCTGTTCTGACGGAGTTCGGTGCGGACCCGGCCACTGCTCCTGCGGGCAGTGGCTTTTTTGCATCCGCTACGAGCGACAGGATGATCGGCAGTGCAGGCATCGAATAATTCACCGCCGTCAGGCCGCGCTGGGCGCCAGTGATTCCTACGAATTTGTGAAGAGGGCATGTCAGATGGCTCACGTCGTTTCGCTGTTCCGCTATCCAATAAAGGGCTTCGAAGGTGAACGGTTGGACTGTGTCCCGCTGGAATACGGGAAAGGTTTTCCAGGCGACCGTGCACTAGCCATTACACGAAGTGGAGTGGCGGCTGGCGCCGCCCCGTATCAGCAGCTCACGACCAATTCGGCGCTTGTGCATTTTTTACCTGGCAAAAGCCTGGGCGCAGCGACGCTCCATGAACGGCAGCCGGTGCCTCGTGGAGATTTGCTCACAGAGCCAGAACTACTGGCCGAGTTTTTTGGTGTGCATGCACGTGTCGTTCATCGAAACGACTGTCTCGGCCACTGGGATTTTGACGATTCGGCACTGTCCCTCATCAATGTCAGGACAGTAGAGGCGCTGTCTGCGCTCATGGGCGTAACGATCGACCCCATGCGTTTTCGGGGCAATATCTATATCGATGCAGCGCCATTTTCGGAATTCGACTGGCTTGGCAAAGGTGTAGATTTTGGCCAGTCACGTCTCTCGATTATCCGGCCAATCAAGCGCTGCCGAGCGACGTCGATCCACCCGCAGACGGGCGAATTGGACATGAACATTCCCGCCCAACTGAATCGACATTTCGGTCACATGTATTGCGGTGTCTATGCTCAGGTCGAGCAAGCAGGAATGCTATTGCCTGACGATAGAATTTCAGCGACCCAGGCGCATTACACCCAAAGGCTGGCAGTTGCTGCCAATGTACCGAGAGCACCTGCGTTGGTTTCCTGGCCGCGTGCTGCAGAAGTCGTTGAGATTTCTCAGGAAGCACCGGGCGTTCGCTCAGTCTGGCTCCGAGATCCCCTGGCCGTGCTTGGCTCGCTGGACAGCTTTGTGGCTGGGCAGTATGTGACTGTTCATCACCTGACAGGGGATGCAACATGGCGCCGCTACACCGTCTCAAGCATTGAGGGTGATCGATTACGGATCACGGTAAAACAGGGGAGTGGCGCCGGCTCCCAGGCTATACATGCGTTAGAAGTAGGGCAGCGTCTACACCTGACAGGCCCCTCAGGCCCAGATACCTTCAGTTTCGACGCTCCAGCTCATCTCTTTCTTACAGCGGGAATAGGTATAACCCCGACGATCACCAAGCTGAAAGCGCTCGCGGACGCGAACTACCCGCATCCTGTACGTGTTGTGCACACCGTGAGAAACAGCGATGACCTAGCCCTGTGGAATGAGGCCAGTACGCTGGTGGGGCGGCTGAGCAAAGGTACTATCGCTTTGCATGTGACCCAGGGGAAGCATGGAATAGAAGGCGCGATCCAACGCAGGCCGGACATCACCGCGCTGGTCGCCGATGCTGCCAACAGTGGAGCTGCAATCCATGTATGCGGGCCTGAAGGTTTTCAGGGCCAGATACAGCACAGTGTGATTCAGGCAGACGCTGCCGATCGGCTGCACATGGACACCTTCGCAACCCCCGATACGCCGGTTGAGATGCGCAAAATTCCTGAATGCGGTCCATTCACCGTCACTTTTAGCAGAACAGGCCTCTCGGCAGTCTGGCATCCTTCGGACGGCTCCCTCCTCAGCTTCGCAGAAGCCAAAGGGCTCGTACTACCTGCCCATTGCCGTGCCGGGTTATGTCAAACCTGCGGGTGCGCGGTGTTGGAAGGGAAAATTCAGAGTCTCTCTGATTCCCTACTAGTCAATGACGGCTATGCCTACTTATGCGCAGCCGTACCTGGAAGTGACATCCTATTGGACTGTTGAAGGCTAAAACTGCCGGATCGATTCGGTAGGTTGAACAATGGCCTGAATTTCGTATTTCTGTGCGGATTCCGGGTTGGCTGAACGGCTAAGTCTTTTCGAATTTCACGGAGGCGCGCCCCCCTTGATAGGCTGGTTGAGGAATCACACTGCCTGGGTCGTTATCTCCCAATCCAGAGAAAAGCTTGAGATGGGCTTTGGCGGAGGTGTGGCAGATTGCGGCGCCTTCCATCCTCAAGCACTCAACCCAGGTGCTGGCTCACACAGCTTAGGGATGGGCCGCGCTTTCAAGCGGCAATTCAGTCCGGTCCACCACGGCAGATCTGATCAAATCAACCACACGCAGTACCTCCGTTACCAATGGCCCGGCATCAGACAAACATTCCATGCTGCTGGCAACATTGTCCTGATACAGGCAGGAGTACCATTGAAACGCATTCCAATTCCTCCACGTCAACGATGGGAGTGAAAGGACTTGCGCGGATAATTCACAATTGCTCTTCAGCTCCCCGCCCGTGATCAGCACCACGCCGTAATGCAGCGCCTCGGACGCAACCTCAACTCTAAGCAGCACGCCATCGACGCCAATGTCGAAAAACTCCCCCACGTGCTTCAATCTCGAAGCCTTGGGAAAGAACCATTTGCGGCAATGCTTCTCGCTGCAGTCATGCCCGGAAAAACCAGGCGGCGCTGGCGCCGGTGTGCACTGTGCCGACAATCCATGTCGTACTGCATTGAAGAAATTAAATAATACCTTTCCCTTCGCATGGGGCAGTGCCTGGGCAATGGCGTCGGCAGCCTGCAAGTTGTCGCCGGCAATGAGCAGTTCGATCAGTGCATTTCGTGTGGTATGCGTCATGGTTTGCCCGGTGATTTTCTGGACCAGATGCTTGTACTGGATCAATGCGTGCTCAAGCGCCGGCGTTGCGCTTGAGATGCTGATGCACTGCTCAAGCCAGCCGAGGATGTGTTCCTGGTAGGACAGCTGGCGGTAGCTCACGCCGCAATGACTGCTTGCGTGCGCTTGCGTGCCTTTCTTCGTCAGGTACCACAATTGCCACGGTTTGCGGGAGACCTTCCCAATATCGTCGTAGCGCTTGAGTTGCTGGTTACCGTCGGGAGCGTCGATCTTGTTTTCTATCAGGATAAGGTGGTCCCGTAGATGGATCACCACGTCGACACGGCCGTAGCCTGCAAAAAACTGCTCTTTATTCACCTTGGCGTCGCGGATGCTGCCGTCGTATTCGAAACCCATTGTCGCCAAAAAGAGTTCGAGAAAGCATGCACCCTGGCCATGGCGGCCCTTGGGGTTCAAGAGCTCTGCAATCATCGCAGAATGGGTATTGACCTCGGCCCGCTCGATTCGGGTGATGGAGAAGATATTGAAAAGCTCACCGCTTGCTGCGAGCTTGGCATTCGTCTCCCTTACCAGGCTGCCTGCCTGATTCAACAACAGTTGCGCGTTGTCCATGCTCATTATTTGTCCAGAATCAGATTCCGTATTGTCCCGTGGTTCAGGGTCGAGTGAAAGGTAAACGGCGTTCTGTAGCGATCAGGTATTTGCACATCACCCGGCAAATCGGGTCTTGCTCGCGCAATGCGCTTTTCAACCCCCGCCTAAGCAGGCATCACCGTACCAATCACTTAAAAGTCCAATCTCGCCCTAACACCACCTCACAAAACGCCCCCTCAAGCGTCGCATTATGATGCGCAACAATCTGCTCAGCCCGCATCTGCCCTGTATCCGTACAACTGTGTCCATCCGCAACCAGCACCGCTTCGAACCCGAGATCCCGAGCAGCCCTGCAGGTACTGTCCACACAGTACTGCGTCTTCATACCGGCAATCACCACCCCGGTCACCCCGAGCGCCCGCAAATCCTCAGCGAGCGCCGTCCGCGTAAACGCATTGGGCCGGTGCTTCTCGAACACCACCTCGCCACCCGCAAGCCTCAATTCCGGCGCAAGTTGCGTCAACACACTGTCAGGCGCAACCGGCGAGCCAGCGGGGCCTACATGGCGGGCGAGAAAGATCGGCGCGCCAGCGTTGCGCGCCTTGTCCATCAGTTCGTTAATGGTTGCCAACAACGCTTCGCAACGCCAGGGCTTTTCTTGGCCATGCACCAACCCAACTTGAACATCCAGAATCAATAGCGCGTACATTCGTGCGTTTCCTTGCATGAGGCCATTGAGGCAAGGGCACAAAAAAGGCCCTGTCCATCGCTGGCGGGCCTTTGAAGTCTGTTCGCTATCTGCTCACGACACCTCGCACGCTCCGCCATGGGCGGTCGTGGTGATGGTTGTGAGGGGCGAGCGGTAGGTGATCATTGCCCGACACTAGCAACACGGCGCTGTGCTTACAAGTGTGGTTGGATTCAATCTCATCACCCCAAGAGATGCTTGCCACGATCATCGATCATTATCGGATAACCCAGTCTTCGCTCCGTAGCCCAGGTACTCGCTCAAACTCACGACGGTTATTAGTGACAATAATCAGACCTTGTGAGCGAGCGTGACCAGCGATCATTTGATCGAAAGGGCCGATTGGCGCGCCCGAACGTGCCAATACAGCACGGAGCTGTCCAGTGTGGGCGGCAGCATTTCTATCATAGGTAAGAACTTCCAAGCACGCTGCCAGGCCTTCAGCCGCTGCTAGATTACGCTCGGGATTCGAGGATTCTCTCAGCACCATAAATCAACTCCATCAAAGTGACGGTGCTTATGCACATCTGGTCATGATGCCGCTTGAAGGCGTCGCGTAATTCGATAGGACGGTTTTTTAACAATGGTGCGCAGCAGGCTGCACCCCTTCAAGCCATCCGAGCGCCGTCAGGGGCTGGATGGCTTTCGTTTTCACCCCCATCAGTGCGTCTGTCTACTTGAGCGTATCGTGGTATCGGCCATTCATCCTGGCCAAATGCCACAATCTCTTGCGAGTAATTCTCAATAACGTTAGCATCGCCGCTTCTTCTGTGCCCGGCATACGCCAATGTCTGACGAGCAGCAAGCCCGCAGCCTGTCCGTGCTTTACAAGCGCCACCGCAACGAGTTGCTGGCGTTCCTCACCCGCAAGGTGCGTTGCCGTGAAACCGCTCGCGACCTCACACAGGACACGTTTGTGCGTCTGCTGCACAGTGAACACGGCCACGTGGGCAATATACGGGCCTTTCTGTACCGTATCGCCACCAATCTGAGTATCGACCATGCTCGCCGCACCCAAGTACGCGGTGTCAACGACGAGCAGGCGCTTGAGCATTTGCTGACGGACGCCACCCCTGAGCGCAGCGCGGTCGCAGGCAATACACTGACCCACTTGGAGCGTCTGATCGATGGCCTGCCGTCGCCAACACGGGAGGTGTTTCTGCTGGCCCGTGTCGAGCAATTGGGTTACAAGGAAATTGCCCACCGGTTGGGGCTCAATGAGCGCGCAGTCGAACGGCACCTCAACAAAGCACTCCAGCAGTGCGCGGCGGCCGCCCTGGACGCGCGTATGCAGATCGAATCGTCATGACTGGCTCCCGAAGACACGATGCCACAACCCAACAGCAGGCCGTGGACTGGTTTACTCGTCTGCGCGCTGCAGATGTCACGGTCCAGGAGCGCGACGCCTTCGAAACATGGCGTCTGCAACCGCAGAACGCGCATGCCTACGCCGAGGTGGAGCACATGTGGCAGTGCCTCGAGCTGCCAGCACGGCGCGTATCCAAGGCACGGCGAACGATAAAGGCAAAGGGATTGCGCCTGGGCGCAGCGGCCTGCCTGTTGCTCGCACTGGGTACGCTCATCCTGGCGCGGCCTGATCTGGTGAACCTCGGGGCTGACATTGCCACCGCTACAGGTGAGCGACGCGAAATCCAGCTTGGCGACGGCTCCCGGCTCTTGCTCGACAGCGCCAGCGACGTGGATGTGGATATGGCAGGGACCACGCGCAGCGTCCGCTTGCGCCGTGGGCGCCTGTTCGCCGACGTAGTCCACGACGGCCGACCCTTTGTGGTTCATGTGGGTAACGCCAAGGTCGAGGTGCTGGGGACACGGTTCTCCGTCAGCCGCGCGGGTGACGAAGAGGAGGTGATCTTGCTAAACGGCCACGTACAGGTGTCCACACCGACCCAGCAGCGCCGCCTGACGTCCGGTCAGCGCTTGACGCTGCGCGGTGCTGAGGTCACCGGCCCGCAGGCGGTAGACGCCGAACGTCTGCTGGCCTGGCGCACTGGGCAACTCAGGGTTCGTGATGGGTCGTTGCAACAGGTCCTGCAGCAACTGGCTGCCTACCAGGGGAAACAACTGGTGCTGGTGAACGATCAGGCTGGACAGCGCCGGGTGAGTGGAAGCTTCAACCTGGATGAGCCTGATACTGCACTCGATGCCTTGATCGCCAGCCAGCATCTGCAGATCAGTGAGCTATTGGGTCACTGGTTGATCATTCGATAAATGCGCTTGGTGCGGGGAATGCGAGGCGTGCTGCGTCACACCCATACATAAGAAAAATTTGCATTCGCATTTCATGGGGAAGACACATGCACCGCACACGCACGACGCTGTTCAAACGCAGTACGCTGGCCACGGCGCTCCTGGCGCCAGGCCTGTTGCCATCGGTAGGCGCGCTGCCCGTACAAGCTCAGGAGCACCCAATGGAGCGGCCCCAGGCGCAGCAGCATACCTTCAATATTCCTGCCCAAAAGCTGGCTGACGCGCTAGACGCGTTCAGCGCGCAGAGTGGCTATCAAGTGATCTACACCGCTGAGCAGGTAAACGGCCAAACATCGCCTGGCGTGCGGGGCAGTTTCGGTGTTCGTGAGGCCCTGAACGTGTTGCTGAGCAGCAGCAAGGCGCACGTCAGCCAGCCGAATGGCAGCAGCTTTCTGATCACTGTGCCGATGCAGGTCGGTGGCAGCATACAGCTCGATACGCTCAGCATCTCTGGCAAGGCGCCTGGCTCGACCACGGAGGGGTCCGGGTTATACACCAGCTATTCCTCGAGTAGCTCCACCCGCTTGAACCTTACCCCGAAGCAAACGCCGCAGTCGCTGACGGTGATGACGCGCCAACGGCTCGATGATCAGAAGCTCACCACGCTCAATGAGGTACTGGAGCAGACGCCAGGCATTACTGCCTCGCACACCAGCATCGGGGCTGAAAACAACACCTACTGGTCACGCGGATTTCAGATCAACAACTTCGAGATCGATGGCGTGCCGACGTCGTCTCGCATCGACAACTCGACGCAATACACGGCCATGTACGACCGGGTCGAGATCGTGCGCGGCGCCACAGGGCTTATCAGTGGCTCCGGCACCCCTTCGGCGACCATCAACCTCATTCGCAAGCGGCCCACGTTCGAGCCCCAGGCCAGCGTCCGCGCCGAGGCCGGCAGTTGGGACCGTTACGGTGTTGGCCTTGACGTTTCCGGACCATTGACCGAGTCGGGTAACGTGCGCGGCCGGTTGGTACTGGACTACAAGGACCAGAAGTACTGGGTTGACCGCATGTCCTCAGACGCCGCGCTGGTGTATGGCATCGCCGAAGTTGACCTGGCGCCCTCGACGCTGCTCACGCTGGGGTTCAGTCACGCCAATACGCATACCAACTCACCGCTTCGCGCGGGCTTTCCCGCTTATTTCAGTAACGGCAACAAGACCGACTTCCCTCGCTCGACGAATAGCTCGCCCGACTGGGCGTATTACGATCGCAAGGTGACCAACCTGTTCGGCTCGGTGGAACATACCTTCGATAACGGCTGGAGCGCCAAGATGGAGCTCAGCCACACCCAGAATACCTTCGACCAGCTCACCAACTACCTTAACGGCGCGATCGATCAACAGACCGGAGAGGGCGCCTACCTCTACCCCAATCGCTGGACCGGCACCCCTCGACAAGACACCGTGGACGCCTATGTCACCGGGCCGTTCAGCCTGTTGGGGCGCGAACATGAACTGATCGTGGGCACCACGTTGTCGCGTTATCGTGAGCACACGCCCGAGCGTGGTGGCTGGTACGGGCCGTGGACTGGCTACGACGGTACCCTGGGCAGCTTCTACACCTGGGACGGCAGCGGGCCTCGTCCCGACACCACCCCGGTGGGCAAGAGCCTCATCGACGAGGACCAATACGCCGCCTACCTCACCACGCGCCTGCATGTAACGGACAACACCCATATCATTTGGGGTAGCCGGGTCACCGACTGGAAACGGTCCAACGACAGGGTCGACGAAGACGGCCTCAGGACCAGTGACAGCCAGAACCGGCATGGCGTTTTCCTGCCTTATGCAGGGCTGGTCTATGACCTGAACGATACCTGGTCGCTGTATGGCAGTTACACCAAGATTTTCAACCCTCAGCAATACGGTATGAAAGGCGACAATGACAAGGCGCTGGACCCTCAGGAAGGGGTTGGCTACGAGGTGGGCATCAAGGGTAGCTTCAACGACGATCGGCTCAACGCCAGCCTGGCGTTGTTCAAGATCGAGCAGGACAACCTGGCAGTCTATGTGCGCGATCCGGATATCTATCGGCTCGAGCAGGGCACCACGACCAAGGGCGTCGAGTTGGCGCTTGATGGCGAGCTGGCCGATGGCTGGCAAGTCATGGCCGGCTATGCCTATAGCATCAGCACCAACCAGGACGATCAACGCATCGTCACCAACATTCCCCGCCACAGTCTCAAGACCTTCACCACCTACCGCCTTCCTGGGGCCTTGGACCACGTGACAGTAGGTGGTGGCGTTAATTGGCAAAGCAAATACGGTCAGGACCTGCGCACCTTCACGCAAGGCAGTTTTGCCGTCGTGAACTTGATGGCTCGGTACGATGTGAGCGAGGACCTGTGCCTCAAGCTGAACCTCAATAACGTTTTCGACCGGTCCTACTACGGCTATGCCGACAGCTGGGTGGTGTATGGCGAGCCACGTAGTTTCGTGACCAGTGCTGAATACCGTTTCTGATCAGCGCTCAGCGGGCTGCGCGCAATTGGCACGCAGCTTCGAGACTTCTTTACAACTTCAGCCTCGTGTACAAAATGGCGGGTTGAGAGGGAGTCCCCATGAAACGCGTCATGATCGTTGGTCAGCCAGGCGCCGGCAAAAGCACGCTTGCTCGCCAGCTGGGCGAGCGAACCGGCTTGCCGGTCGTGCATATCGATACCATTCACTGGCTACCCGGCTGGGTCGAGCGCAGTCGGGACGAAAAGATCCGCCTGTGCCATGAAGTGGAGGCGCGCGAGCGGTGGATTTTCGAGGGAGGGCATTCGGCAACCTGGGAGAACCGTCTTGCCAGGGCCGACCTGTTTATCTGGATTGACCGTTCCCTGACGGTCCGACTGTGGCGTGTCCTGGTCAGGACCTTGACCCAGTTGGGCCGCACACGTCCGGACTTGCCAGATGAATGCCCCGAGTCGCTACGCAACTTGCCTGGCTTCATCCGGTTCATCTGGTCCACGCGGCATTCTTCACAGGACAAGATCAAGCACCTGATGGCGACGGCGCCTCCCGGGTGTCAGGTAGTGCACTTGCGCTCCAACCGGCAGACGCGTCAGTTTCTGGCATCGCTCGATTCGCCGTCCCCTGGCATGTAGCGCGCGTCGACCATGGCGCTAGCGTCGTGTGGCCTGGTCCCGCAATGGGGGCGCATCCTGCGGGTCAGCGAGCATCCCTTCGACACACGCCTTGAACTGGCCGAGCGTGAAGGGCTTGGGCAGCAAGCGCGTATGCGGCTGCTGCTCGGCAAGGCTGGTCGGCGCCTCGATCAACCCAGAAATGAACAGCACCCGCACCGCTGGCACGAGCGCCTGCACCCCTTGGGCGATGTTGTCTCCCGTCAAGCCGCCGGGCAGGACCAGGTCGGTTACCACAAGCTGCAGGTCCTGGCACTGTTCGATCAGGTGCAGCGCATCGGCAGGATGAGTGACTTCGATTACGTCGAAACCCAGCTCCTGCAAGGCTTCGCTGACCAGCTCCCGGATCGCGCCCTCGTCTTCGATCACCAGTGCACTGCCGCGGTGGTCGGTGCGGGCCGCCAGGGTGGCGTGCGTGATCGCTGTGACACTGGACGAAACGGACTCAAGGTGGACGGGCAGCAGCAGGCTGACTGTGGTGCCGCTGCCCATCACCGACTCGATCACTGCGGTGCCGCCCGCCTGGCGAGCGAAGTCCCTGACCATCGACAGCCCCAGACCCGTGCCCGACCCCAGCGGCTTGGTGGTGAAGAACGGTTCGAAGGCCCGCTCGGCAATGCTGGCCGGCATCCCCAGACCCGTATCGGTGACGCTCACCTGAATGTATTCGCCAGCGCGTAGCCCAAGCTGCTCCAACTCAGCCGTGCCGCTCGTCACCTTGCTGACCCGCACCTGCAAACGGCCCCCTTGGGGCATGGCGTCACGTGCGTTGATGCACAGGTTCAGCAGCGCATTTTCCAGTTGATGGGGGTCGCAGTAGCACAAGGCTGGCGACGGATGCGGGCTGAGCTGAAACTCGATCTTGGGTGTAAGGGTTCTGGCCAGCAGCTCTTTCATGTCGTCCACCAGCAGCACCACATCGACCGTGGCGCTGGCCAGCGGTTGTCGTCTGGCGAAGGTCAGCAGGCGGTGGGTGAGGGTGCTGGCTTTGCGAGTGGCAGTTCTGGCCAACGACAGGTAACGACCCAGCTCGTCGTGCCGGCCTTGCGCCAGGCGTTGTTCGATCATGTCCTGCGTGCCGGTGATCACGGTCAGCAGGTTGTTGAAGTCATGGGCCAGGCCGCCGGTGAGCTGGCCGAGCGCTTCCATCTTCTGGCTTTGCTGCAGTTGCTGGCTGACCTGCTCGAACGCCTGCTGCCGCTCGCGGTACTGGGTGACGTCCCGCGCCACGGCGAAGTAACGGCCCTCGAACCTGGCTATGCGCCAGTTGAGCAGCAAGGGTTGGCCATCGCTGCGCACGCTCTGGGTGTCGAGCTCGACGATGGGCTTGTGGTTGAGCTCACGTAACGCGTTCGCCAATTGCGCGGGGGAGATGAAACTGTAGAACGTCCCAGCCTTGAGTTGCTCTTCAGTGAAGCCCGTTTCTACCTGCCATGCCGGGTTCACCGACAGCACCTGACCGTTTTCGGACAACGTGCAGATCAGGTCGGGGGACACGTTCCACAGGCTGTCGCGCTCACCCGTTCGGTGTTGCACTTGCTGCTCGAGCGTTTCATTGAGCCGTTCCACGGCGCTCAGGTTACGCCTGAGCGAAGCACACACCACTGCCATGGCGAAGGTCACCACGCCAAAACTCAGGCTGTTGGCCCATGTGGTCCAGTCCGCATCGAAACCCAGCGGTCCGATGAAGAAATACTGGGCAATCAGCACCGCCATGATGCAGCCCAGCAGGGACGGGCCTGCGCCGAACCAGAACCCGATCAGCATCAGGCCAGGAATGAAAAACAGGTACGGGAGCGCGGCAGGCGACATCTGCGCGCGCGCCAGGGAGCACGCAGCGATGATCAACGCGGCGCCCACGTAGCGGCTGGCCGTGCTCGGCTCGGCACGTCGCAGGCGTTGCAGGATGGCGGTAATCCTTTCTTTGAACCAGGCCAAGGCTGACTCCGTAACAGGCTGAGCATCATCTATGCAATCTGCCGTGCCAAGCGCGGCTGACAGCCTTTTAGGCTAGCTGACCGCAGGCGTCCAATAGATTTTTTGGCCGACCACCGGTGGGGGCGCTCAATTGTCGAGAGAAACCGATCACAGCTAAGCTGGCAATGTGCCTTATGGGCTAGAATTTGCTGTTACCGCGACCGGAGTTTTCATGGACAACTTGACGACCCTTCGAGACGAGCGCTTGCGCCTGGTTGAAGTGGACCGCCTTACATCGGACCTGGCAAATGGAGAGGATCCGGTGCTCAACGGCGTCGTCAACATGCTCTGTGCGCACTTCGACGTCCCGACCGCGCTGGTCAGCATCGTCGACCGCGATTACCAGGTATTCAAGGCCAAGATCGGCATGGCCGACGACCGCACGCCGCGCGAAATGTCCATCTGCGCCCACGGCCTGCGCCAGGAAACGCTGCTGGAGATCTGCGACACGCTGCAGGATCCCCGCACGGTGGATAACCCCCTTGTGCAATCGGCCCCCCACATTCGCTATTACGCCGGCGCGCCGCTGATCGTTCGGCCAGGCGTCAGCCTGGGTGGGCTGTGCATCATCGACCATGCCACGCGCGAAGCCTTGTCGGAGCGCGACCGTAACCTGCTGACCAACGCCGCCAACGTGGTGGTGGCCCGGCTGCAATCGATCCACCGGCAGAACTTCTACGATCCGATGACCGGGCTGCCCAATCGGCGGCGCTTCGAGACGGACTTCAAGGAAGGTGCCGTGACGGCCGGGCAGGTGGCTGTTTTCATCGAGCCGGTGTCGGCTGCGGGTATGGACCGGCTGTTCAAGGCGCTGGGTATCGAGTTCTTTACCGATTTCATGCTGGCAGTCAAAGAAGTGCTGCTCACGGCACTTGTGCCCGGTTGCCGCCTTTATCGGGCCAGCACCCTTGGCTTCATGACGGTCATCGATGCGTGCGATACCCGCTTTCTCGCCGGTTGGCTTCAGACGCTGGTGGCTTCGCTCAGTGGGCCGCTGCGCAGCGGTCACATACCGGTTACGCCGGATGTTGGCATCAGCGTCCTGACGTTGGGTGTGGACGCCAGCGCCTCGTCGGACATCCTGCGGCTGATGGCCAGCATGACCGACACCGCTCGCAAGAGCGAGCAGCGCTGGTTGGCGTACGACCCGGTGGTGGACGCGAACCTGCGTCGCAACACCGCCATACTCAACGCCCTGGAAGCCGCACTGCTGGCACCGGACCAGTTGAGCCTGGCCTACCAGCCCAGGATCGACCTTGGCAGCAACCGCTGCGTGGCGGTCGAGGCGCTCTTGCGCTGGACGCACCCGCAACTGGGTGTGATCAGCCCGGCCGAGTTCATTCCGCTGGCAGAAACCACCGCTTCCATCCGCGGCATCACGCGCTGGGTCGTGGAGCAGGTATGTCGTCAGATCGCCCAGTGGCAGGCCAGCAACGTGGTGTTGCAGGTCTCGCTGAACATCTCGGCCCTCGACCTGGGTGATGGCCAGTTGTACGAAGATGTGACCCGAGCGCTGGCCCGACACCAGGTCCACCCGAGCCTGGTGGAACTTGAGTTCACCGAAAGCGCCCTGGTGGCCGATTTCGATGCCGTGCAGGAACAGCTCCAGCGCTTCCGCGCCCTGGGTATCTCGATTGGCATCGACGATTTTGGTAGCGGCTACAGTAACTGGATCTACCTGCGCAAAATCCCCGCCACCAGCGTGAAGCTCGATCGCTCCCTGCTGGCCGAACTGCAGCCAGGCGGTAACGACTGGCACATCGTGCGCGGGTTGGTCAGCCTGCTGCGTGACCTGCGCCTGACGGTAGTGGCCGAGGGCGTGGAGACGGACCTGCACCATCATGTGCTACGGGGATGGGGCTGTGATCAAGGACAAGGCTATTATTACGCAAGGCCCCTCTCGGCAGATGACCTGGCGACATGGTTGTGTCAGCCGCGGCAAGCCTGACGTTGTGTGAAGCAGCACTCGGTGTGCGCTGCCTGACAGCGCCTGTTCATTCCCAACAGTTGTCATCCGCAATGACGAGGATCGCCATGTTCAACAAAGCGCTTAGGGATGAGGTCGAGGCACTCAAACGGGAGCTTCATGGGCTCAGGGCTGCGCAACAGAGCAGGTCCGACGAGATGCTTGAAATCACCGTGGACCGTGACCTGCTGATCACGGCCGTCAATCCGCGGTTTTCCAGCTTCGTGGGTATCGACGCTTCGAAGCTTGTCGGTACATCGATGGGCACGCTCACGCCTGACTATGTAAGGGACTTGCCATGCTACAAGGATTTTCAGACCGCGATGAGCCAGGGCACTGGGGTGAGCGACGACTACCGCTACATCGCGGCCGATGGGCGCATGGTCTGGATGCGCGCGGCGTGGTGCCCGGTCAAGACCCCCAGCGGCGAGGTGACCCACATGACGGCTTACGGCACCGAGGTCACCGCTGCCATCGACAAGGCCCGGGAAAACGACGAGTTGATCAAGGCGCTTTCCCGCTCCACGGCGGTGATCGAGTTCGGGCTGGACGGCACCATACTCACCGCCAACCAGAACTTCCTGAATACGGTGAACTACACGCTCCCGGAAATCGTCGGCAAGCACCACAGTATTTTCTGCGATCCGGCCTACACGAAGTCGCCGGACTATCAGCGACTGTGGGCCAGCCTCAACGATGGTCGCTTCGTCGCCGAACGTTTTCAGCGGTTCGACAAGGGCGGCCGCGAGCTGTGGCTCGAAGCTTCCTACAACCCCGTGCGCGATACCCGGGGGCGGCTGTACAAGGTCGTGAAATTTGCGGTGGATATCACCGCTCAGGTCGAAAGCGAGAAACAGGTCAGCTCAGCGGCGGACGTTGCCTACGAGATCTCCATGAAGACCGACAGCTCCGCCCAGCGCGGCGCTGAGGCGGTCAGGGACACGGTAGAAACCATGAACCGCATCGTCGAGCAGGTCTCGAACGTATCCAGCGGCGTCGAGGCGCTGGGGCATCAGTCGCACCTGATCACGTCCATCGTGTCGACCATCGGCGGCATCGCCCAACAGACCAACTTGTTGGCCCTGAACGCGGCCATCGAAGCTGCGCGTGCAGGTGACCAAGGGCGGGGCTTTGCCGTGGTGGCGGACGAGGTGCGCAAGTTGGCCGGCCGAACCAGTGCCGCGACCCAGGAAATCGTCGAGGTGGTGCAGAAGAATAACGCCTTGGTGGAGGAGGCAGTACACAGCATGGGCGAGAGCAGGAAGCAGGCTGAGCTGGGCCTGAGCCTGGCCCAGCAGGCAGGTACCGTGATCACGGAAATACAATCAGGTGCGCAGGAGGTGGTCACTGCCGTGGGCCAGTTTTCCTCGAAACTGGTGGCAGAGGCGGGACGTTAGCCCCATCGGCGCCTGACTGGCGATTGATTGCTACGCTCGCCCCTGCGCAGTGGCCGGGGCAGGCGCTACGCACCTTCAGCGCTGATAGGCTTTGCCGTAGTGCCGCTCAAGGCGCGCCTGCACCAACTCCAGCGCGATCGACAGCACCCAGTAGATCACGGCAGCGGTGGTCAGCATTTCCAGGTAGCGGTAGCTCGACCGTCCGTAGGACTGGGCCAGGAACATGATTTCCCACACCCCCATCACCGAGATCAACGACGAATCCTTGAGCATGGAGATGAACTGGTTGGCGGTTGGCGGGATGATCACCCGCATGGCCTGCGGCAGTACGATGTGGCAAAAAATCTGCGGCGGGCGCATGCCCAGCGCCAGCGCCGCTTCGCGTTGGCCTTGGGCAACACCCAGGATGCCTGCGCGAAAGATCTCACTGAGATAGGCGCCGTAGTTCAGCGACAGGGCGATGATACCGGCACTGATCGCGCCGGGCACCAGGCCTATCTGGGGCAACCCCAGGTAAATGAGCAGAATCTGGATCAGCAGCGGTGTACCACGGAAAAAAGACGTGTAGAAACTGGCAACACCCACCAGCACCGCGCTGCCGGACAAGCGTGCCAGCGCGGCGGCAAAGCCCAGCGCCACCGACACCACCATCGAGCACATGCACAGGAACAGCGTCAGCGCTGCGCCCTGCAGAAAACCATTGGGTCCCAGTTTGAAACCGGCCAGGTTAGGAAACTTCTCCAGGATGATCGAGAACTTGAGGTCGAAGCTCAGGAAGAACCCGACGAACAGGGCGAACATCACCAGCCAGGTGAGCATCAACCGTGTGCGAAAACCCAGCAGGCGTGTGCCCGTGGTATTGGCCACGGGCTTGGGGGAGGGCGTAGAGGTGCTCATTTGCTGATATCGGCGCCGATCCACTTCTGCGACAGCTTGCTCAGGGTGCCGTCTGCCTTGAGTTCGGCGAACACCTGGCGAACTTTGGCATCCCACTCCGGGTCGCCCTTCTCGATGACGACCGAGTTGGGTTCTTCATACAGCGGCGCACCGGCGAGCTTGAAGCGTTTGTCCTGGTCCAGGCGCGGCTTGGCCGTGACAAGGTTGGTCAGGATCGCATCCAGGCGCACGCCCGCGCCCAGCCCAAGGTCCTGGAACGCCACATTGTCGGTGTCATACGGGGCGATCTGCACGAAATCGAAGGGGTAGTCGAGGGCGCGTTCTTCGTCACCCTCGATGACCAGGTTCTTGTTCAGGTAGCTTTCATAGCTCGACGCGCTGGTCAGGCCGACCTTGCGCCCGTCCAGGTCCTTTGCACCGTGGATGCGCTCATCCTTGGCATTGACCACGATGACGGCCGGGGAGGCGTAGTACTCCACCGGGAAGTCGAACACCTGGGCGCGGGCCTTGCTGGGGGTCATCGAGCAGATGCAGATGTCGTAGCGCCCACTCCAGCGACCGGCGGCGATTACATCCCAGGAAGGGGTCTCCAGGCGCAGCTTCACGCCCAGTTTATCCGCCACCGCCTTGGCAACATCCACGTCAAAGCCGTCGAGCTGGTTCTGGTCATTGAGGAACGAGAACGGGGGATAGCTCTCCATCAGCACATTGACCAGTTCCTTGCGTGATTCGACCCGCTCCAGCGTGGCGCCGGCAAAAGCCTGAGTGGCGGTCGCAAGCAGCGCAAGGCCTGCACCGAGCAGTGTGGAAAAACGCATGTTCATACCTGAAGTGTTGGCCAAATGAGTATTAGGGTATTAAATAGTTATATATCCAACCCACATAATGAATTTTATTCATAAGCACCTTCAGAGTAGTTATATGAAAGAGCGAGCGATGGTGATTCTCGACGGTGGCATGGGCCGCGAACTGCAGCGCAGCGGTGCGCCGTTCCGCCAGCCAGAGTGGTCTGCACTGGCGTTGACCGAGGCCCCGGAAGCGGTGGTGGGGGTGCACGCGGCGTTCATTGCCGCAGGTGCCCAGGTCATCACCAGTAACAGCTATGCGGTCGTCCCCTTCCACATTGGTGAAGCGCGCTTTGCCGAAGAGGGCCGGCAGTTGGCCAATGTCGCCGGTCAACTGGCCCGCCACGCGGCCGACACCGGCCCGCACCCGGTGAGGGTGGCCGGTTCGCTGCCGCCGTTGTTCGGGTCCTATCGTCCCGACCTGTTCCAGCCTGAGCGCGTCGAGGAAGTCCTGCGGCCGCTGCTAGAGGGCCTGGCGCCACACGTTGACCTGTGGCTTGCCGAAACCCAGAGCGCGATCGCTGAAGTGCGCGCCATACGTGCCCACCTGCCCGAAGACGGCCGCCCGTTCTGGGTGTCCTTCACCTTGCAGGACGAAGACGTCGATACGGTGCCGCGCCTGCGCTCCGGTGAGCCGGTGGCCGAGGCGGTGCAAGCGGTGATCGAGCTCGGCGCGGCAGCGGTGCTGTTCAACTGCAGCCAGCCAGAAGTGATCGGCGCGGCCATCGATGTCGCCCGTTCGGTCATCGATCAGCAGGGTGGAGAAGTCGCCATCGGTGCCTATGCCAATGCCTTCCCGCCCCAGCCCAAGGAAGCCACCGCCAACGACGGGCTGGACGAACTGCGCGAAGACCTGGACCCACCGGGCTACCTGGCCTGGGCCAAGGACTGGCGCGCACGCGGCGCCAGCCTGGTAGGTGGCTGCTGCGGCATTGGCCCCGAGCACATTGCCGAGCTCAAATTAAGCCTCGGCTGACGGGTTCCAGAGCATCTGCAAGGCAAACGAAGCGTTTAAGTTTGGGAAACGCTGGAACTGACGGTAAGGTTTCAGCATCTTCCATTCATCATGCGCCACGGGCAGTCGTGTTCTGACTGCCCAACCATGGAGCGCAGCGCTGAACGTCAGAAGGAGCAATGCCTATGCCTGAAGAACAACAACGCACGAGCACCATCAACCCGCCTGTCTTTTTCACCAGTGCCGTACTGGTGCTGTTGCTGGTTTTATACGCCACGCTTTTCCAGGAGCATGCCCAAAGCGTCTTCGAGCATGTTCAGCAATGGATCGTCACCAATGCGGCCTGGTTCTACATTCTTACCGTCGCGTTGGTGCTGATCAGCGTCGTCTTCCTGGCCGTCAGCCGCTACGGCGATATCAAGCTGGGCCCGGACCACAGCGAGCCCGATTACCCCAACAAGAGCTGGTTCGCCATGCTGTTCTCGGCGGGCATGGGCATCGGCCTGATGTTCTTCGGCGTGGCCGAACCTGTGATGCACTTCATCAACCCGCCTGTGGGTGACCCCAATACGGTGGCTGCGGCCCGCGAAGCGATGAACATCACGTTCTTCCACTGGGGCCTGCATGCCTGGGCGATCTACGCCATCGTGGCGCTGATCCTGGCCTACTTCAGTTTTCGCAACGGGTTACCGCTTACGCTGCGCTCGGCGCTGTACCCCCTGATCGGGGAACGTATCTACGGGCCCATTGGTCATGCGGTAGATATCTTCGCCATCCTGGGCACCGTCTTTGGCGTGGCGACCTCACTCGGTTACGGTGTGCTGCAGATCAACAGCGGCCTGCACCAGCTGTTCGGCCTCCCCATCAGCACCACGATCCAGGTCATCCTGATCGCCGTCACCTGTGCGCTGGCCACGCTGTCGGTGGCCAGCGGCCTGGACAAGGGCATCCGGATCCTTTCGGAGCTCAACCTGGGCCTTGCTGTAGTGCTGATGCTCTTCGTCCTGGCAGTCGGGCCTACGGTCTTCCTGCTTCAGGCCTATGTGCAAAACACAGGTGCGTACCTGTCCGATATCGTCAACAAAACGTTCAACCTGTTCGCTTATGAACCCACTGACTGGATTGGTGGCTGGACCTTGCTCTACTGGGGCTGGTGGCTCTCCTGGTCGCCCTTCGTCGGGTTGTTCATTGCACGTATCTCCCGTGGCCGCACCATTCGCGAGTTCGTCTGTGGCGTGTTGTTCGTACCGGCAGGCTTTACCTTGCTGTGGATGACCGTATTTGGCGATTCGGCCATTCACATGATTCTGCACGGCGGTATCAGAGACTTGGCCACGGTGGTCGACCAGGACAGCTCGTTAGCCTTGTTCGCATTTCTCGAGCACTTCCCCTGGTCTACGGCCATTTCGATGCTGGCCGTGCTGATGGTCGTCGTGTTCTTCGTCACGTCAGCCGACTCAGGCGCCTTGGTGGTGGACATGCTGGCTTCGTCCGGCAGGGGACATTCGCCGCTCTGGCAACGTGTGTTCTGGTCGGTCAGCATGGGTGCAGTGGCCATTGCCCTGCTGTTGGCCAACGGTTTGAAGGCCTTGCAGGCTGCCACCATCGCCAGCGCCTTGCCGTTCGCGATCATCCTGCTGTTTTCCATCTGGGGGCTGTTCAAGGCACTGGGGCTGGACGCCACACGGCGTGGTCTGCGAACTCAGGCGTTGCCGGGCCAGCGGCAGGGCCGTCAAAACCACGGCGGCTGGCAGCGTCGGTTGCGCAACATCGCGATGATGCCGCGCAGGGCCCATGTCACCCGCTTTATCGGGGAAGTGGTCAAGCCCGCGTGCGAGGAAGTGGCACAGGAGCTGCGCAAACAAGGCTACGAGGTGACGGTAGATGAGCGCGAAGACGGCCGCATCGCGCTTGAGCTTTCCCATGCTGGTGAGGGCCGCTTCAAGTACGAGGTTCGCCCTCGCGCCTTCAATACACCAAGCTTCGTCATGCGCGATGCCGATGACAACAGCGATGCCCGCAAGTACTTCCGTGCAGAGGTGTACCTGCGCGAAGGCGGGCAGGACTACGACGTCATGGGCTGGAGCCGTGAGGATGTGATCGGCGACATCCTCGACCAGTACGAGCGCCACCTGCACTACCTGCACGTGGTCAGCTGAAGCCGCCTACGTGCGGGCGATCACTGGAATCGCCCGCACGTACACCAACTCGCAGATCAGCTCGACCAATGTCTGCGTGATCACCGCCGCTGCTGCCAGCGTTCGTATCTGCTCTGGCAAGGCGAGCGCCAACGGCAACACTACCAACGAATTGCGCGTCGAAGCACTGAACATCACGGCGCGCTTTTGTTGTACAGGCAAGCCCATCAACCTTGCCGTCGCCCAGCCAATGACCGGTGCCAAAAGCGCAAAGCCCAGGTACACCGGCACCACCGGCAGCAATTGGTCCAGCCTGTGCAATACCATGCCGATCTGCGAAGCGATCACCACGAACAGCACGAGTGCCATCCCCGGCACGGGCATCCACGCCCAGGCGTCGTTCCAGCGACTGACCCGCTCTGATTTGGCCACCTGTGCACTGGTCAGCACCGCCAAGGCCAATGGCACGGCGATCATCAGCAAGAACGCCTGCACGAAAGGCCCGACCGTCAGGCTTATCGCATGGTCGTCTTCGATCATGAGCGTCAGGTAAAGCGGCAGAAGCACCAGTTGCAGCAGCAACAGCACGGGTGTTGCGGCCAGCATGAGCCGTGCATCGCCCTTGCCCATGTGCGTGAACACCACCACGTAGTCGATGCAGGGTGCCAGCAGGACCAGCAGGGCGCCGATGAGCAAGGCCGGGTGGCCTGTCAGCCCACGGGTCAACGCCCAAGCCAGGACGGGCACCAGCACAAAATTGGCCAGGAGCAAGGCCGTCATGAACCGCCGATTGGCCAGGCTTGCGCGCAGGTGCAGAAAGGGGATTTGCAGGAACATGGCGTACATCAGCACGGCGATGGCTGGTGTGATCAGTGCTTCCAGAACAGCGCTAGTGGTATCGGCTACAAGGCCGAAGGCGATGGCTGCCAGCACGGTGGCGAAATACACCGGTGTCTGCCGGGTTTCGAGTTGGTCTTTGGTCAAGAGCGTACCTGCTTGGAAAAAGGCGCAGCGCTGCAGGGGGATGCGGCAATCGAGCGCGTGTGGCCGTTTTAAGACTCGTCTGAGTTATCCAACAGCGCCAGGGCTGCATTCTATGCGCAGCCCACATGACAACCACAGGACGCTGTAATGAATATTCGCGCTATCGCTTTTGCTGCAGCTGCAACCATGGCCGTGCCTGGCCTGGCGAACGCGGCCAACACCATCACGTTCAGCGGCGAGGTCACCGACCAGACCTGCTCGGCTGTCGTCGATGGCAACACCGAGCCAACCGTTGTCATGCAAAGCGTGCCAGCCAGTGCGCTGAACGGCAGCATCGGCAAAAACACCGGGGAAACCCAATTCACCCTGCGCCTGACCGGCTGCGCCGCGCCGACCGACGCCAACGAGCAATTCACCACGCTGTTCCAGGCTACCAACCCGACATCGCTGGGCAACCTGACCAACACCGCCACCAATGGCGCGACCGGCGTTGCATTGCAGTTGCTCGACGCACCCGGCGGCAGCCCGGTGGACCTGGCAGGTGGTGCAGCCGTCACCGCCGGAAAAATCATCTTGAGTTCCGGCCAGACCTCCACAAGCCACGACTATGCCGTGCGTTACGTGTCCGAGGCCGCCACCGTTACGGCAGGCCCTGTCCTTGGCGCCGTTACTTACACCCTGCGTTACGAGTAATTGGCGCACGCCACTTTTTCCGACTGCCGCCATGGGGCTCGTATCCAGAGCGGCAGGCCTTCGAGGTATCTGCATGAGAACTTTGCCAGTGGGCCGGCTCAGGCTGGTCGCCATTGCGCTTGCCTTCGTGCTCGGCATGACGGGCGCCACCCTCGTCCAGGCCAGCGTGGTAGTGACGGGGACGCGGGTCATTTATCCCGGAAATGCGAAGGAAAAAACCCTGCAGCTCACCAACCAGGACCCCTTCGCCAATGTTGTGCAGGCCTGGGTGGACGTCGATGACCCCGCCTCCACACCTGAAACCGCCAAGGCTCCGTTCATGGTCAATCCGGCCGTGTCACGCGTGGCTCCGGGCAGCGGACAATCCCTGAGGCTCATATATACCGGCGCCGCGCTCCCCCAGGACCGGGAGTCGGTGTTCTATCTGAACGTGCTCCAGATCCCCCCGCGCAACGCTGCACAGGCCGACAGAAGCCAGATGCTGCTGATCCTGCGCAATCGCCTGAAGCTGTTCTACCGGCCTGCTGGCATCGCAGGCGCGGTCGAGCAGTTGCCTGAAAAACTACGCTTCAGGCTGGTCGAAAACGGCGCCAGCTGGCAAGTGCTCGTCGATAATCCGACGGGCTTCTATGCCTCGTTCGGGGCTGCGACGATCACTGTCGGCAACAGACAGGTGAAACTCCATGCTGCCATGGTGCCGCCCTACGGCTCGGTGCACTGGACGCCAGAGGCTACCGGAGCGCTCACAGGTACAGCGCCGCAGCTCACGGCGCAGTTGATCAACGACTATGGTGCACGTGTGGGCATCACTCATGCCTTGCAGCGCTAATGTGCGGCGCACCTCGGTCCTGCTGGGCAGCATTGCCTGGATGATGGCCCGGCTGGCCCACGGCGAAGGCGACTACCGTTTCGACGACAGCCTGTTGCTGGGCTCGGGGCTGGCCGGTGGCAGCCTGGAGCGCTTCAATCGGGTGCAGCAGATCGACCCGGGTACTTACCTGGTCGATGTGTACGTGAACACGCACTACGTGAACCGAAGCGAAGTGAGTTTTCGACTGCAAGACGATGCTGTCGAACCTTGTTTTTCCGAACGGTTTTTGCATCGACACATGAACGCCCGCAAGCTTGAAACCCCTACCGCCGACGCGGGCCAGTGCCTGGCGCTGAGCACGCGGCTACCAGGGTCAACGTTCCAATATGACTCAGCCCGCTTGCGCCTGGACCTCTCCGTGCCCCAGGCATTGCTCGACATCAAGCCGCGCGGCTACGTCGATCCGCAGGACTGGGACGCAGGCGGTACGATGGGCTTCGTCAACTACGACGCAAGCCTGTACAACTCGCGCTACGAAGCCTCAGCAAGCGAGGCGGCCAATTACGGTTACCTGGGCCTGAACACGGGGGTGAACGTTGGGCTCTGGCGTTTGCGGCATCAGTCCAACTACAGCTACTCAAGCTTCGGCGGCGCCGCGGTCAGCCGCTGGAACAGCATTCGCACCTATGCTCAGCGTGCCATTGCCCCTTGGCAGAGCGAACTGACGGTGGGTGACAGTTTTACCGAGGGCAACCTGTTCGGTAGCATCGGCTTTCGAGGCGTGCGGCTGGCCAGCGACGATCGCATGCTGCCCGACTCTCAGCGTCAATATGCCCCACAAGTGCGCGGCACGGCGGTGAGCAATGCGCGCGTGGTAATCAGCCAGAACGGCCGCAAGGTGCATGAAACCACAGTGGCGGCGGGTCCCTTTGTCATCGACGATCTGTACGGTACGGCCTACAACGGTGACTTGGACGTGCAGGTAATCGAGGCCGACGGCAGCGTCACACGCTTCACTGTCCCCTATGCGGCGGTGCCCGACTCCATCCGTCCGGGTATCTCTCGCTACAGCGCCACGCTCGGTGAGGTACGCCAGACGGGCGCGAACCAAGGGGCTTTTGCCGAGGCCACTTATCAACGGGGCCTTAGCAATGCACTTTCCGCCAACCTGGGCGCTCGGGTAGCGCAGGATTATCTCGCCGTGCTGGGCGGTGGCGTACTGGCAACGCCCTATGGTGCCTTCGGGGTCAACAGCACGTTTTCCAGCGCCACCGTTGAAAACCAACAGCGCAAGCAAGGCTGGCGCATGGGGCTTAGCTACAGCCGTACCTTCCAGCCAACCAACACCACTCTCAACCTTGCCGGCTATCGATACTCAACCCAAGGGTACCGGGATCTGGCCGATGCGCTGGGTGCGCGGCAGGCCTCCGAGCGCGGTGACAGTTGGGACTCGACCAGTTTCAAGCAGCGTAACCAGCTGACCTTGCTGGTCAACCAAGGGCTAGGGGGGTACGGAAACCTGTACCTGTCTGGCTCGAGCAGCGACTATTACGACGGCAAAAGCCGTGATACGCAGGTGCAGTTCGGTTATTCCAACACCTGGCGGCAACTCAATTACAGCCTGGCCTATTCACGCCAGCGCACGACGTGGTACCGGGACACGGTAACCAGTGCCGTGCCCGATTTTGCAAACCTGGCAGACCAGCGCGACACCAGCAATCGCACCAACACCCTGACGCTGACGTTCTCCATGCCCCTGGGCAACTCGACCCGGGCACCGAGCATCAGCTCGATGCTGACGCAGCGCTCAGGTGATACCCGGGGCAGCAGTCTCCAGACGGGGATCAACGGCACCCTGGGCGCCCAGCGCGACATGAGCTACGCAATCGCAGCCAGTCGTGACAGCGCCGGACGCGGGACGAACTGGACTGGCAATCTCCAGGCACAGAGCGCCGTTGCCACCTTTAACGGTGGCTACTCGCAAAGCGCCGATTACCGGCAAATCAATGGCGGCATTCGCGGCGCAGCTGTCTTGCATGAAGGCGGTCTGACCTTGGGGCCTTATGTGGGCGACACCTTCGCGCTGGTGCGGGCCAAAGGCGCAGGTGGCGCGACCATCCGGGGCGGGCAGGGGGCTCGTGTGAACGCTGATGGCTATGCGCTGGTGCCTTCGTTGTCGCCCTACCGGTACAACCCGGTAGGGCTCGACCCCAGCGGCATGGGTGATCAAGCCGAGCTGATCGAAACGGAGCGAAAGGTCGCGCCCTACGCCGGTGCTGCGGTGGTGGTGGATTTCAAGACGTTGATCGGCCATGCCTTGCTGATCCAGGCCAGCTTGCCGGGCGGTGGGGCTATCGCGCTGGGCGCCGATGTGCTGGATGAGCAGGGCACCATCATTGGCATGGTGGGGCAGGGAGGGCAGGTGTATGCACGCGCCCAAGCTGATAGCGGGCACCTGCAGGTTCGCTGGGGCGTAGGCCCTGACCAGGCATGCCTGTTGCCCTTCGACGTCAACAGCAGCAACGCCCATGACAGCCAGGGCTTCATTCATCTGAAAAGTATATGCACGCCTAACGAGGAACCCACATGACGCTCAGGGCCTGGCTATTGGCAGCCGTTCTGTTTGCAACTGCTCCGCACGCCTGGGCGACCTGCTACAAGGTCACTTACGTGGGCGCCGCCACTACCATGGCTAACGATGCCATCCGGCCCGGGGAGGGCACTGCCGGTGCGTGGGCCGGTGGCTGTGATACGTGCAATGGATCCTTGGGCTTACCCAGCGTGATCAACGTCAGCGACCCCAGCTTTCAGCCCTACGGCTCATTGATTGCCAGCTCGGTGGCACCCTTCACCCAATATGGCGCCACGGCCGGATACAACCCGGAGTATGTGTTTTTTCGCTGCGCGGCCCAGGATGCGGTTTACGAGATGTTTTCCACCAATGGTGACGACGTCTACAGCGGCTGGTTCCAAGGGGGCGACAGCGTCGGCAACACCCTGGGTTTGCGCAGCGCCTACCGCACGGCCTGGACGAATGTACTGTTGCGCCTGACTCACCTGGAAACCGGCCAACTGTTCACCGACATCTGGCAGGAGCGACGGCTCACGGGGCTGGACGTCGATTCGCGGGGTTATCAGCTGGTCAAGGCCAAGAACCTCAGTGCCGTACGCGCGGAGCTGTTCAGTGCACCGAAAGACCCCAGCTACAACTACTACAGCGAAACCGTCCCATCGCAGCTCTACGCCTACGCACAGGCGGCGGCCTATATCGCTATCAAGGGGCCAGGGCTGGCCTATCCAACAGTGGGTCAAACGCACTATGGAAACTGGAGTGGCTGGTACGGAAACTGGCCGGGAGCGTTGGGCTTGTACAACAAGGTCACGCTCAAGCGTTACCCCACCTGCAGCGTCACCAGTGTCACCCCCTATGTGGTGTTTCCCTCGATCAGCGTGAGCGAGATCAACGCGGGCGGGCGCCGCGAAATGCCCTTTCAGATCAACTTTCGCTGCCAGAGCAACATCGTCAACAGCACCAGCGCCAACGGCACGGCCATTGGCATCAAGGTTTCATCCGGTGCCCTGGCTGCGTCGTCTTCCCTGGGTTTGGTCAATGCCCAGGGCGGCCTGACCTACCTGCTGGCGGACCGTTATGGCCAGGCAGGTGTGGCGCAGGGAGTAGGCATACAGTTGCTGCGCGACGGTGCGCCCATCAATTTGCTGGCCAATGAGGATTCTGCCAATGGCAGTGGCGCAGCTGGCCGGGGTTGGTACCCGGTGATTAGCAGCGCTGCCAACCTGACCGGTACCGTCAATGGCATCGGTCAGTACACCGAGACATTCCGAGCGCGTCTGGAGAAACTCTCCACCGGCACCATGCCTACCGTAAGGCCCGGCCGGGTCGAGGCCACAGCGCAGGTGGTGATACGTGTTCAATAGCTGCGGGCAGCGTCTGCTGCTGCTGGTCGCCGTGCTGATCAGCACCCTCGCCGATGCTGGGGTCACTGCCGAGCGTACGAGGGTCATCGTGCATGAGGGCCAGCGCGAAACCTCACTGGCGCTGGTCAATCAAAACGCCTATCCGGTCGTGGTCCAGACCTGGATCGACAATGGGGATCTGGCTGTTACCCCGGACACGGCAAGCGCACCGATCATGCCGCTTCCCCCGATGTTCAGGCTTGAACCCCAACAGCAGCGAAGCGTGCGCCTCGTGACGACCGGGCAGGTGCTTGCCCAGGATCGAGAGTCGCTGTACTGGCTTAATGTGTACGAGATTCCACCTCGGCCAAACGAGGTGCTGGAGGAGGGCGCGACGCGCCTGACGATCACGCTGCGCACTCAGCTGAAAGTCATCTACCGGCCTCAGAGTCTGTCGAACAAGGCCGAGCTAGCGCCTTCGCACCTGGTTGTCAGGGTCCAGGGTCGCCGTGTGCAGTTGCGTAATCCGACGCCGTTCTACATCTCCCTCTCCCACGCACAGATCGGCGAAGGCGAGCGTTCGATCATTCTGGATGCGCCCATGCTGGCACCGTTCAGTACGCAGCATCAGACGGCACCGGCCACCGCGCCGAGCGGCGCGACGTTTCGCTTTTCATGGCTGGATGATGAGGGTAACGCGCAGCGCGGTGAGCGGCCCATCACGCACGCGGTGTCCATCAGCCCGTAAGGCCACATACCGTCTCGCCAGATTGAGATTCGTCCTATTCAGGTCTGTCGGTGCCGCCCCTAGGCTGGCTGGATGAAGCTAGCCAACCTGTTACCTGCCGCCCAGTGGAACCTGTCGACGCCTATTGCAGCGCGTAATCTCTTACGCCTGTTTGCGATCACCCTCGTAGCGGGTGTCTATGTCGGCGCCTACGGTTACATGCGCATGACCCTGAACGAGGAGATTTCGTCCCGGCGCAGGTACATGAACGAGGCCATCTTCAACGCTCAGGATTTCTTTGTCAGCCGTCAGACCCTGCTCAAATCGCTGGGGCTCTCGACGGTCAAGCACGCCGCTGCTGCGGGCGATAGCGAGACCTACATTCCAGGCGAGGAAGTCCACATTTTCCTCCGTCAGCCCGGGGGTACCTGGAGCTTGTGGCTGACGCCACGCATGCTGGATTTTCTACGCGCCAAGCAGACCAACCTGGTCTACGTGCCGCACGCCCTGGATGCCTCGGTGCAGTGGCTCTACAGCCGGCCTGAGGTTCCACCCCTGGTCCCCAACGCCGTGCTGCAACGTCTGCGTGGATCGACCGGCGAACCTGGGGACGAGCAAATCTGGCTGGCGGAGCCTGGAGACGATAAACCGCCTTCGCTCTACATTTTCACTGCCATGGATGACCGCGACCGCGCTTCAGGTTGGCTGGGGCTCGAAGTAGAAGGCCCGCAGTTGGTCGCAGCGTTGCGCCATGAGCAGGCGGGTGACTTCCAACTGGTCGACAGCGCAAGCCAGATCATCGCCAGCAAGGACCGCGAGCAGCAATTGACTTCCCAGCGCCATACGGCAACGCGCGTGGATGATGGTTTCGGTTGGGAGGGCGGCTATTGGCTCCCGGACCGCCTGACTATTCGCAAACAGCTCGACCATTCGGACTGGCAGATCATCTACAGCGCACCCTTGGCCTCTATCATTCCGGCGCTGATTCTGCCGTTCGGGCTGGCAGTGCTGATCAGCGTTGCCGTCACACTGTTGATGCTGTGGCTGGTCCGCCGGGTCGACGTGCGACTCATCCGCCCGGCAGCTGCTCGAATCGAGGCATTGGTCGAGAGCGAAGCGTTCAGCAGTGCCGTCATCCGCACCGCCCCGGTTGCGCTGTGCGTGTTGCGCCGCAGTGACGGTGCAGTGGTGCTGGCCAATCGGCTGAGCGAGCAGTGGCTTGTAATGGGTGATGAGCGAACCCGAGTCTGTCAGGACTGGATTACCCGTGCGTTCGGCAAGCCTGCGCAGACCAGTTGCACACAAGAGCTGCAAATGGCCGATGGCCGTCACCTGTGCCTGAGTTACGCACCTACCCGCTATCGACGTGAAGATGTTCTGATCTGCGCCTTCAGCGACATCACCGAACGAAAAACCGCCGAGCTGTCGCTGCAACAGGCCAGGGCACTGGCCGATGCTGCCAATGAAGCAAAAACGCTGTTTCTCGCCACCATGAGCCATGAAATCCGCACGCCGCTCTACGGCATGCTGGCAACGCTGGAACTGCTTTCACGCACCCACCTCGATAGCCAGCAAAGGGGGTACCTCAATGCCATCGAAGGTTCATCGGCTACCTTGCTGCAACTGATCTGCGATGTGCTGGATGTGTCCAAGATCGAGGCTGGTCAGCTGGCGCTGGAGGTCAGTGCGTTCTCACCCGTAGAGCTGACCCAGGACGTCATGCAAGGCTATATGGGGGCCGCACACACCAAAGGGTTGCAGTTGCTGAGTTGCATGGATCCGCAGCTTCCTGAACAGGTAGTGGGTGACACGACGCGTACGCGCCAGATCCTTGGCAATCTGCTTAGCAACGCGGTCAAGTTCACTCGCAGTGGCCGAATCATGGTCAGGCTTCACCTGGTTGGGGTCGAAGGTGATCGCATGATGCTGCGCTGGCAGGTAGTGGACACGGGGCAGGGCATCCCTGAGCAGGACCAGCAACACTTGTTCGAACCGTTCTTCCAGAGTGGTCCCAGTACCAATACGGTGGCAGGGACCGGCCTTGGCCTGTCCATTTGCAAGCGGCTGGTCGAGTTGATGAACGGGTCGATTCGTGTGTTCAGCGAGCCGGGTCTGGGCAGCAGCTTCTCGTTCACGCTGCCACTGGGGCAATTGGCGCTCGATGAGGACCAGAGCTGGGCCCAGCCTTTGCTCAACCAGGGCGTCATGGTTTATTCACCTGTGCCCGAACTGGCCGATCATGCCGCTGGCTGGCTACGTCGCTGGGGCGCCCGGGCGCAAGTGATTGCCGTGCCAGACGTCCGTCATGAACCTGGCATCGTGCTGGTCGAGTTATGTCCAGGGCCTGCCAGCTCGGCTGTCATCAGGCAATGGCCTGGCCCATTGGTACTGGCCTGCGCCGATGAGCACGCGCTTTCGCGCCCTTCGGCTCAATGCTGGCAGGTGGGGCTGAACAATCTTCAGTGCCTTAACCAGGCGGTGAGCCAGGCCCAGGGCATCGAGGCACGACACAGCGCAACGGCCCGTCAGGCAATGATCGAAACCAAACTGTGCATTCATGTGCTGGTGGCGGAGGACAATGTCATCAACCAGTTGATACTGCGGGATCAACTGGAGAAGCTCGGCTGCACGGTCACCCTTGCCAACGATGGCGAGCAAGCGCTGGCCCTGTGTCAGAAGGAGGTCTTCGACCTGGTACTGACCGATGTGAACATGCCCAGACTCAACGGGTATCAGTTGGCGCAGAACTTGCGCCAACAGGGCCATGCCCTACCCATCATCGGCGCAACTGCCAACGCCATGCTCGATGAGGCAGAGCGTTGCCTGGGCGCCGGAATGGATCAGTTTCTGGTCAAGCCCTTCACTCTGCACGCGCTCTATCAGTGCCTGCTGCCGTATCGCAAGGGCTCGGCCTGATGATCCACCGCGTCTTGATCGTCGAGGATCATCCCTTTCAACACCAGTACCTGGCTCAGCTGTTCCGGTCCGTCGGTGGGTTCGACGTCGAGCTGCAAGCCGATGCCAACCTGGCGATCGAGCAGTTGCGCAATCAAGCCTTCCACCTTGTCGTCACTGACCTGATGATGCCGCAACTGGATGGGGTACAGTTCATCCAGAGAATGAGCCTGCTACCGTCGCCTCCGGCGCTGGGGCTGATGACCGCTGCCTCTGCGCGCGTGCTCGCAGGCGTTGGCAAGGTCGCCGAAAACCTCGGTATCCGCCTGGCCGGCATGATCAGCAAGCCCGTGCAGGGTCATCATGTCGCTGCACTGCGTCGCTACATGGATAGCACCTGCGATCAAGGCCATCTGCAACCTCGATCCTGTTCCGGTGGCCATTCGGTCAGTGCGCTTACCCGTGCACTGCAGGCGGGCGAGATCCAGGCGTGGTTTCAACCCAAGAAATCCATGCTCGACGGCAGGATCGTCGGTGCCGAGGCCCTGGCCAGGTGGCTGCATCCGGTCGAAGGTCTTTTGTTGCCGCGGGCATTTCTGGCCGATTTGGAATCTGCAAGGCTCGATTTGCCGTTGCTGTACAACATGCTTGAGCAAACGCTCACCGCTCAATCACGCTGGGCCGCAGCAGGATACAGGCTGCCGGTCTCGATCAATCTGCCTACACACCTGCTGGACCGTCCTGATCTGGTCGACACGTTGCACCGAACGGTCCGAGAGCGAGGTGCCGACCCCAGGACCATCACCTTCGAGCTGACCGAAACGTCGACCACCCGACGGTCCAGTGATTACTTTGCAGGGACGTGCCGGTTGCGCATGATGGGCTTCGGCCTGGCCCAGGATGATTTCGGCAAGGGGTACAGTTCCTATTCCAACCTGGTATCCACGCCCTTCACCGAAATGAAGATTGATCGCTCTCTGGTCAGTGGTTGTGCGAGCAATCCTGACATGGCCATTGCCTTGGCCAGTGCCGTCCACCTCGGGCGCGCACTGGGGCTAGTGACAGTAGCAGAAGGCGTTGAAACGCGTGATGAGCTGGAAGTTGTCCGCAAGGCTCAGTGTCATCAGGTGCAGGGGTTCATCATCTCCCCGGCTGTGGACCGAGACGGCATGCTCCCATTGCTGAACGGACAGCTCTCCGAATGAGGGGTAAGTTAGCGAAGAAACGTTTCAGCATCTGCAATGTGCCGTCATATGGCATGAATTTTGTGTCTGTTTGAGCACTCTCATCTTCATAACGTGATGTCGACGATCAACACCATGAAAAATGCCAGCCTGCGCATGGATAAACTTGCGCGCAGCTCTCAGCGCCTGAACAAAGCCATCTTGCTGCTCAGCGGGCTCATGCTGCTGTTGTCCAGTACCTGTTATTGGGCAGTATCGCGCCTTCTGGAATCGGAACAGCAGCGGTTGGAGCTCCATTTTGCCCGGGTGATCGAAATCATCCATGAGCATGAGATCTTCTTGCGCAATCTCGCCCACAGCATGCCAGCCGGTCGCGCGCTTCCTGCGCCGGTGGAGCAGGGCGTCATGATGCTCGATTCGACGAGCGTCGATGGCAAGACACTGGTCAAGGCAAAAGGCTTCGAACTCTCCTTACCCTTCACCCTGGCCTACACCGGCGACTTTCGGGCTCAGGAGATACGCGGCGCCTTGGCGTTGGGGTTGCGTCTGACCGACTACTACGGTGGGTTCTGGGCCCGCTCGTTCTACGCATCGCCGCAGCTGTTCGTGCTCGAACGGGGAACCGGCGCGAGCATTGCCGTCCCCGCGGCTGGCGACCAACGTCAACATCAGCCGCTGTTGCCTCACCATTATGTGACCGTGGTTGATCGCTTGGTGCACTTACTGGCTCAACCCGACCTGCTACCCGATCAGCATGTCCACTGGGTGCGAGCGCCAGCACGCCTTTACAATGACAACCTGCGCATGGTGGCGCTTCTGAAGTTGGGGGCTGAGCACACCCTCAAGCCGAGTACGACGGGCGACCGGACAATGGTCTTGGCTGCCGTAATGGATACGGAGCAGATCGACGAATTCGAGCGTGTGCTCAGGTTATCGGTCTACAACCAGTTCACCCTGATTTCCCCGGATGGCAAGGTCTTGATGGGAGAGCGCAGCAAGGGCGATCTGGCGCCGCTTGGCCTGAGCTTCAACCGTAGCGGCTTGCGTTTCAAGATGATGTCGTCGTCGGGAGACGCGTGGACTGGGCTGTATGCCATCAGTTACGGGGACTTTCTGCGCTACGCCAAATGGCCGCTGCTTGGCCTGGCGTTGACAATCATCGCTGCGATCCTGCTAGGGCTCTGGGTCAATCACTGGTACAAGTCGCGCATTGTTCGGCCCGCCCAACGAGCACAAGTCCGGCTTGCAGAAAGCGAGGCCTTCAGCCGCATCATCCTACACAACGTGCCGGTCGGGCTGTGCGTCGTGAGGCGCCACGATCACCGGGTGTTGTTGGAAAACGAATGCGCGGTACGCCTAGGCGTTACCGCAGCGGTGCTGCAACTGCTGCGTGATAACCACGGTGACCAGGCGCCGGGCGAACTGTGCCTGCTGGTGGATGGGCGTTACGTCCAGGTGGTGGCGGTCGCTACCCGTTATGACGGAGAAGACGTGTTTCTATGCGGCTGCAACGACATCACCCGCCACGTTGGCGAGCAATTGCAGCTCAATCAGGCCCACCAGCGTGCAACGGCTGCCAATGAAGCCAAGACCGTTTTCCTGGCCACCATGAGCCATGAGATAAGAACCCCGCTCTATGGTGTGCTGGGCAACCTTGAGCTGCTGTCGCTGACCGAACTCAGCGAACGCCAGAGGCATTACCTGCAAATCATCGAAACCTCGTCGACAGTCCTGTTCCAGCTGATCAGTAATGTTCTGGATGTGACCAAGATCGAGTCTGGGCAGATGGCCTTCGAGCATGCCGCATTCGATCCGCGTCAGCTGGTCGACGATGCGCATGCCAGTTTCGAGGCCACAGCGCAAAGTAAAGGGCTGCAACTTGAGGCTGAAATCGACGCACAAGTGCCTGCACGGGTGGAAGGAGATGCCGGGCGAATCAGGCAGATCCTGCACAACTTGCTGGGCAACGCGATCAAGTTCACCCCCTCCGGACGCGTACGTCTGCGCCTGATCGTTCAAGAGCGAAGCGACCAGGATGTGTTGTTGCAATGGCAAGTGACGGACACCGGAAAAGGTATCCCTGAAAAAGCCCTGGAGCATCTGTTCAAACCGTTCTATCAGGTGTCCGCAGGGCAGGAAGGTGGGGGTGCAGGGCTCGGGCTTTCCATCTGTTCACGCTTGAGTGAGTCGATGGGCGGTACCATGCGCGTGGTCAGTGAGCCCGGTCTGGGGAGCAGCTTTTCCCTGTTCATACGCTTGCCCATTGTGGCCTCCTCGCCGGTCTTGGTGCCTGTGCCGAAAGAGGGTTCGCAGGCGCCGTCTGCGCCGTTGAACTTGAGCGTGTTGGTGGCTGAGGATAACCCAGTCAGCCAGGCGGTCATGCGTGAGCAGCTCGAAGCCATCGGGGCTTACCCAACCGTCGCGGCTGACGGCCACCAGGCACTTCAACTTTGGCAATCCAAGCGTTTCGACATGGTCATCACCGACATCAACATGCCCAGGATGAACGGTTACGAGCTGACCCGCGCGCTGCGAGAGGCAGGTGTCGAAGCGCCCATCATCGGCATCACCGCCAATGCGCTGCGCGAAGAAGGTGAGCGCTGCCTGCAAGCGGGTATGACCGCGTGGATAGTCAAGCCTCTGAGCCTTGGTACCCTTCGGCAGGTACTGATGAACCACTGCCCTGGAACGATTGACACTCACGTTGCACCCGACCTGGGCAGGGATGATTTTTCAGGCTGGATTCAACTGTCCCAGCCCATGCGCCAATTGCTTGCCCAGACGTTGGCCAGCGATATCGAGCAGTTGGAGAAGGGGGTGATCGAGCACGATGCGGTTCTGGTCGAGCAACGGTTGCACAGCTTGAGCGGTGCACTGGCCAGCATCAATGCCACGGCGTTGTACGGCGCATGTCAACGGCTGGAAAACATGTTGCAGGAGCTGCCGCTCGACGCACGCCTGGGCGGGCAAGTCCGTGCTCTGTGCAGGCGGCTTGCCAAGGTCGCGCAGCGCTTGTCAGACGAGATTCCCGGATGAGCCTTGTCCCCTAATGGAGTAATTCTGCATGCCTCATCACAAGGTTGTCATCGCTGACGATCATCCCATCGTCCTGCTGGGAGTGCGTGAAGTCGTTCAACGCATCGGGCGCTATAAAGTCGTCGGTCAAGCCACCAACTCATCGGAATTGATCGATCAACTGCGCCTGCACAACCCCCGCACCCTGATCACCGACTTCAATATGCCGGGGGATTGTACCTACGGAGATGGCTTCAAGCTCATCGAGTACATTCTGCGTCACTTCCCGGACACTCAGGTCCTCATTCTGACCATGATTTCCAATGGGTTGATTCTTTCCCGGCTTCAGGAACTGGGTGTGGCAGGGGTCATTCAAAAAAACCACCTGCATGATGAAATCGAAAAAGCGCTGAGTGCCATCCGCAAGCGGCGTCGGTACCGAAGCCCGTTGCCGCCACCTACATCCGTGGTGCGCGAAGCAGTGAAGGTCGAGGCCCGCTTCAATCAGCTGTCCCCCAGGGAGCTCGAAGTCGTCCGGCTCTTTGTCACTGGCATGACCGTAGGTGATATCGCGCGGCAACTGTCGCGCAGCAACAAGACAGTCAGCGCCCAGAAGGTGTCGGCGATGCGCAAGCTCAACGTCGACAGTGACCAGGACTTGCTGACTTACTGTATCGAATCCAGGCAGTTTCAGTAACGAGGTTCTGTGCCTGGCGAGGCGTTGCCCAGCCGGTGCGTGGCCCTGATGACACGCGTACAGACGATTGGACCCGCAGCGCAAAAAGCCCAGCTACTCGCTGGGCATCCTATAGGTCTTCAGCCGACGATCATCATTCAAAGCGCTACGCTGGCTTGAGCCAATCTACATTCCGCTCCTGAATGACCAATTTGAGCGAGCGGCCAACTGCATTGGGGTGGCATACCGCATAGTCGCCAACAGGATATAGCCCGTGACGTCCCCACGGCCCTGCCTTGCTTTCCAATTTGATGTCGATCTGGTCACCTTCGATGACTGTCAGATCAAACGCTTTACCGCTCGACGCTTCAGTGATTTTCCAAGCTGTAGGGTCTTGCTGCTCGATGCGCATGGCTTCCACCAGACCATGCGTTGTCGCGAAAACCCCCTTGCCGGAATGTGCTCCGCTGCGCACATAGAGGCGGTAGCCGGCTTCACTGTGCCGGAAGTAGAGCAACAGGGGTAGGGGAGCAGACGATTTCTCGAAAGTGACCAGGCCCATTTCTTGACCGTGGTGCCAATCGTCTTCGGAACAATTCAGTGCACCCAGCGTAGCGGCGCCGTCCACGGCATATCCGGGCGTGGTCAGGGGGCTTGCCAGTACCACATTGTCGTTCGTCATGCTGTCGAAGGTGTTCAACGGGCAATCAGCTGCATGCAGTGTCGCGAGAAAAGAGTGCGCTTTGTGATTCATCGTATACCTCCAGTGTTCATGAATGCACTCAGGAGGCTATGCCGACACGCGCGAGGGGACTAACCGGAACGGGTTCCAGACGCAGGATGCAAAAAGCCCGGCACTTGGCCGGGCTTTCCAGTGGGCGATCAGCGATCAGTTGCCGTAGACCGGCAGCTTCTTGCAGATGGCTTTGACCTTCTCGCGCACGGCGTCGATCACCGCTTCGTTGTTCAGGTCGGCAAGGATGTCGCAGATCCAGCCAGCCAGCTCACGGCACTCGGCTTCCTTGAAACCGCGGGTGGTCACGGCCGGGGTGCCGAAACGCAGGCCCGAGGTGACGAACGGAGAGCGCGGGTCGTTAGGAACCGAGTTCTTGTTGACGGTGATGAACGCCTTGCCCAGCGCCGCGTCAGCGTCTTTGCCCGAGATGTCCTGCTTGATCAGCGACAGCAGGAACAGGTGGTTTTCGGTGCCACCGGAAACCACGTCGAAACCGCGCTCGATGAAGACGCTGGCCATGGCCTGGGCGTTTTTCACCACTTGCTGCTGGTAAGCCTTGAACTCCGGCTGCAGGGCTTCCTTGAAGCAGATGGCCTTGGCCGCGATCACGTGCTCCAGTGGGCCGCCCTGGGCGCCTGGGAAGACAGCGGAATTGAGCTTCTTCTCGATCTCTTCGTTCTTGCGAGCCAGGATCAGGCCGCCGCGCGGACCGCGCAGGGTCTTGTGCGTGGTGGTGGTGACGACGTCGGCGAAAGGAACCGGGTTAGGGTAGACACCGGCAGCGACCAGGCCAGCCACGTGCGCCATGTCGACGAACAGGTAGGCACCCACCTTGTCGGCGATGGCGCGGAAGCGGGCGAAGTCCAGCACCTGCGAGTAGGCCGAGAAGCCGGCGACGATCATTTTCGGCTTGTGCTCGACCGCCAGGCGCTCGACTTCGTCGTAATCGATCAGGCCATTGCCATCGATGCCGTACTGCACGGCGTTGTACAGCTTGCCCGACGAGCTGACGGAAGCACCGTGGGTCAGGTGACCACCATGGGCCAGGCTCATGCCCAGGATGGTGTCACCGGCCGACAGCAGGGCCAGGTAGACAGCGGCGTTGGCCTGGGAGCCGGCGTGCGGCTGGACGTTGGCGTAGTCGGCACCGAACAGTTGCTTGGCGCGGTCGATGGCCAGCTGCTCGACGACGTCCACGTATTCGCAGCCACCATAGTAGCGCTTGCCTGGATAGCCTTCGGCGTACTTGTTGGTCAGTACCGAACCCTGGGCTTCCATGACGGCCGGGCTGGTGTAGTTTTCCGAGGCGATCAGCTCGATATGCTCTTCCTGGCGCAGAGCTTCTTGCTGCATGGCTTCGAAGAGCTCGGCGTCGTACTTGGCAATGGTCAAATCACGGCTGAACATGGCGGTCCTCAAGGATCGGGGGTGAAGTGGGTGGGCATTCTACCCCATTGATCCGCCGCTGGCATATGAAGTGGCATCAAGTCGCGGACCAGTGGGGTTCATGTTGCATCCCGCGCCGTTGCTGGGCTGGGCGGGCATGCGAGTTGACTTTCAGGTCCGGTTTCTGGCGTTGCCTGTGCGTGGTGGCGGGCCGGGCGTAATGGGCCCCGCTGGCGTTTCGGCAGCCGCGTGAGGGCAGGGTCAGGGGCGACTCAATTGAACATGAACAACGTCTCATTGGCGAATTGCGCCTCGAACTGATGCGCCGGCATCGGTCGCCCGAACAGGTAGCCCTGTACTTCGTCGCACCCGTGTTCACGCAGAAACTCAAGTTGTTCATGGGTCTCGACGCCTTCGGCGATGACCGCCAGGTTCAGGCTGTGGGCCATGGCGATGATCGCCCTGGCGATCTGCGCATCCTGCTCACCTTCGGGCAGGCCGTCGACGAAGGTGCGGTCGATCTTCAACACATCGATCGGGAACTGCTTGAGGTAGTTGAGCGAGGAATAGCCGGTCCCGAAATCGTCCACCGCGATGCTCAGGCCCAGGTTCTTGAGGCTGGCCAGAATCTGCAGCGCTTCGTTTACTTCGCGCATCAAGATGCTTTCGGTCAGCTCAAGCTCAAGACACGCCGGTGGCAGGCCGCTTTCTTCCAGGATGTTGGCGATCCGCGTGCCCAGTTGACCATCGGAGAACTGGCGCGCGGAAATGTTGACCGACACTTTCGGCACACGCACCTTGGCCTTGTGCCAGGCCTTCAATTGTCGGCTGGCTTCGCGCAGTACCCAGTCACCCACGTCCACCACCAGGCCCAGCTCTTCGATGACGGGAATGAAGTCGCCCGGTGGCACCAGGCCGCGGGTAGGGTGCCGCCAGCGTAGCAGTGCCTCGGCGCCGGTCAGGCGCTTGCCGTCGCCGCTGAATTGCGGCTGGTAATACAGAATGAATTCGTTCTGCTCCATGGCATGGCGCAGATCGCTTTCCAGTTCCAGGCGCTCCAGGGCACTGGCGTTCATTTCAGCCTGGTAGAACTGGAAGTTGTTCTTGCCGCGCTCTTTGGCGTGGTACATGGCGGTGTCGGCGTTCTTCATCAATTGGCTCAACTCGCCGCCATCCTGCGGGCTGAGTGCGATGCCGATGCTGGCCGTGACGAAGAACTCGCGGTTCTCCAGCACGAACGGCTTGACCAGGCTGCCCAGGATGTTTTCGGCCACGTGAATGGCGCGGTTCAATGCCAGCTCGCGAGTAGGCCGAGGCTGGAGCAGCAGCGTGAATTCATCGCCGCCCATGCGCGCGACCGTATCGTCCTCGTCCACGCAGGCCAGCAAGCGCAGGGCCATGTCCTTGAGCATGCGATCGCCCGCGGCATGGCCCAGGGAGTCGTTGATGGGCTTGAAACGGTCCAGGTCCAGGAACATCAACACCACCCAGGCCTTCTGCCGCTCGGCCTGCTGCAAGGCGTTGTACAGCCGGTCCTGGAACAACGTACGGTTGGGCAAGTGGGTCAGGGCGTCGTAGTAGGCCAGGCGGTGAATGCGCTGTTCGCTGGCCTTGCGTTCGCTGATGTCGGTAAAGAAGCACACGTAGCTGGCCAGGTCGCCTTCATCGTCCAGCACGGCAGTGATGCCTACCCAGGCCGGGTAGTGATCGCCATCACGGCGCTTGAGCCACACCTCGCCCTCCCAGCTGCCACGCTGGTTGAGCTGCTTGAGGATGTAGCGCAGGTGCGCCTGCTGCTGGTCGTTCATCACCAGCATGCTCGGCAGTTGGTCCAGCACCTCGCTGACTGCGTAGCCGCTGACCCGGCTGAAAGCCTCGTTGGCCTGCACAATGTAGCCGGCAGGGTCGGTGATCAGAATGGCCGAAGTCGAATGCTCGAAAACCGTCGCAGCCATGCGCAGGTCTTTCTCCGCCCGGCGCTGCTGGCTGATGTCGCGACCTACCCCCAGTACGCCCTCGAAACGCTGATCGTCATCCCAGACCAGTACCAGGCGCAACTCGATGGGGATCTTGCGGCCGTCGGCGCGCAGGCAGTCGAACAGGAACAGCTGGGTCGGCAACTGGCCACGCAGTTCGGCCAGTTGAGCCGGATCGTCCATCGCCTTGCTTACCCGCTCCATCAACCCGTAGATGCCAGTGAGCTGGGCGGGGTTGGCGATGATCGAATGCCACCCGTTGGCGAAGATCCAGTCGGCGTGATAGCCCAGCACGCTTTGCACCGAGGGGCTTACGTAGTCGAGCTTGAGCTGGCTGTCGGTGGAGAAGATCACGTCACTGATGCTTTCGGCCAGCATCCGGTAGCGCTGTTCGCTGTCGCGCAGCGACTGGCTCGCCTCGATCTGCACGGTCACGTCCTTGCCCACGCCGATGATGCGCGTCACCCGGCCGGCGGCGTCACGCGCCAGCACCTGCTCGCGTATGTCGTAGCAGCGCCAGTTGCCATCGCGGTGCCGGAAACGCAGCTGGCAATGCAGCGGCAAGTCATGGCCGTTGTCGAGCTGCTGTTGGCGCAGGTCCTGGTAATGCGCAGCGTCTTCGGGGTGCAGCAGCAGCTCCCAGAAGCGGTCGCCCATGCGGGCCAGTTCCGTGCGGTCATACCCCAGCGTCTGGCCCAGGTGACGGTTGCTGAAGATCATCCGCTGGCTGTGGATATCCTGGACGTAGAGCTGATCCGGCACGGTACGCACCACGTCCGACCAGAACCGCTCGCGTTCGAGCAGCGAGAGCTCCACTTTCTTGCGGCTGGTGATGTCGCTGATGCTGAGGATCACGGCCTGGTAATTGCGGCGCAATTGCGGCAGGCGCGCTGTCAGCCACAGGTGCAGCTCGCCGCCATGCGCAGCAGGCAGGCGCACCTCGAGCTCCAGGGACGGGCGTTGGTCGATCAAGGCGTCGAGCAACTGCATACCGACACTGTCCTGGCCGTCGCCGCTGTCGTCGATCAGGCGCTGCCAGGCTTGCTGGTGATCTTCGATATGAAGCAGCTGGCGCGCCACCTGGTTGATTTCGGTGATCTTCAGTTGCGCCAGGAGCGAACGGCGCAGTTGAGGGTCCAGCATCAGGCTGTGCTTGAGTGCGGCGCGGTTGCGCAGGTGATAGCGGTCCAGTTGGCCGGGCAAGCTGGACAGGTCGAGCACGCACAGGGCCACACCTGTGCCTTCGAAGATCTCTTGATAGCGTCGGCGATCTTCCTGCAAGGCCCGCTGGCGGCGGCGCATGTTGACCAGGGCCAGGACCGGGAGCAGGGCGCAGAACAGCACCAGCAGGCATTTGCCTATCAAGGCAGGCAGCAGGTCGTTGCGCGCCTGTTCAGCATCGAACAGGCCGCGCAGTTGCCAGGCACTATTGTCGATAAACGCCAGCATGACGCTCTGCAAGGGCGCGTCGGGGCGCTCGGAGGCCAGGTAGCGTTGCAGCACCTCGCCCGTACGGCTGTTTTCCAGCAGCCACAACAGCTGATCGGCCTCATGCAGATGGCCGGTAAGCGCGCGGTAGTAATCAGGTGACAAGCGCAGCAGCCAATGGCCTTGGCCTGGCGACTGGCTCAGCAACAGGTACACGCTGGCGTTGCTGGGCGCATTGGTAAAGAAATAGGGCCGCTCCTGGTTGAGCCTCAGCACCTCACCGACGACTGCGTGATCGTCGCTGGCAGGTGCACTGTCGGCAACGATCTGCCCGGCTCCGTCTATCCAGACCACGCTGCGCAGCGCGGGCATTCGTTCGCGCAGCGTATCCACCAAGCCGCCAGCTGCCGGTGCCGCCACGGTGGGATAGGGCTGGAGCAGGTTGATCGCCTGCTGCGCCTTGAGCGCCATGTTCAAACCCAGGTGGTCCGCCAGTTCGGTCGTGTCTTCCAAACGCTTGTCGCGCAGCTCGGCCTGGGTAAGGTTGAACTGCGCGAACAGCTGCCACAGCAGCAACCCGAGCAGAATCAAGGCGAGCAGTGCCAGCGCACCCTTGATCGACCCGCGCAGGCTGGCAGCGGGCGCCTTGGACGCGCTACGCGATGACGGCGGTGGAGTGAGTTTGATCAAGCGTCGATCCTGCGATGGGCCTGGCGATGGCAGGGAGGGGTCGGGCATGGCGTATGCTTTTTTTATGAGGTAACCGATGCGCGGTGGCGCACTATAAGCCGACCACTCGAAACCGGCTAGCATGCCTCGCATTATGGCAAAGTGCCAGTGCCATTCATGCTTCCGACCGCTCGTATTCGGCAAGCACGTGCCTGCTGTGCGAGAATGCCGCCCGCTTTACATGACACTGCTTGGGAGATGTTCGGTTTTGGTTACTCATTTTTCCATCAATGGCCTCGATTCCGCCTGTGGGCGCAGCAGTCAGACCCTTGTCAGCTCTGCCGTGACCGAGGACGTATCCTGCAAATCGTGCCAACGCTCGCTGGCCAAGCCCGAGGCGGCCACGTCAACCAAGCGCAAGGCGCCATCGCTGGCCGAGCTGCGCACGTCTGCCAAGGCACCCGTCCCAGCTGCGGTCGTTGCCGACGCACCGCGCCCGGCGGCGGCATCGGTCACGTCCGGCACCTCTGTCAATCGTGTCGCCGCTGCGCAACCTGCGCGCCCGGACGGGTTCTGCGTCAAGTCCGCCTGGGCCGCGCGCCTGGCCGAGCAGGGCGACCGTTGCCGGCTGCCACGGGGCAAGGCGCGCCAGCGTCACGTCTGAACAAGGGCTGCTCGCCAGGCGCGACTACAGGGCAAGGCCGCTGCTGCCGGACCACCGCTTCAGGCCTGCGCCGCCGGCGCGGCGCCTCCTATCAAATACTGCGCGTTGGCGTAGAATGGTCCACTTTGTTCAACGACACCCGACCCCTGGCCGACCCGCTGGGGCGATCGTCGATGTCTTTACCTATCTGAATTAGAGGGCTTGGTTTTGGCTCAATACGTCTACACCATGCATCGGCTGAGCAAGGTCGTGCCGCCGAAGCGGGAAATCCTGAAGAACATTTCCCTGTCGTTCTTCCCTGGCGCCAAGATCGGCGTGCTGGGCCTCAACGGCGCAGGTAAATCGACGCTGCTGCGGATCATGGCGGGCGTCGACAAGGAATTCGACGGCGAAGCCCGTCCGATGCCTGACATCAACGTGGGCTACCTGCCCCAGGAGCCTCAGCTGGACCCGAGCAAGTCGGTCCGTGAGGTGGTCGAGGAAGCCGTCAGCGTCATCAAGGACGCCCAGGCGCGTCTTGACGAGGTCTACGCGGCCTACGCCGAGCCGGACGCCGACTTCGACAAGCTGGCTGCCGAGCAGGCCAAGCTCGAATCCATCCTGCAGGCCGCCGACGGGCATAACCTGGAACGCCAGCTGGACGTCGCCGCCGACGCGCTGCGCCTGCCGGCCTGGGATGCACGCATCGAGCACCTCTCCGGTGGCGAGAAGCGCCGTGTCGCCCTGTGCCGCCTGCTGCTGTCGGCCCCCGACATGCTGCTGCTCGACGAACCGACCAACCACCTGGACGCTGACTCGGTCGCCTGGCTCGAGCGTTTCCTGCACGATTTCCCCGGCACCGTGGTGGCCATTACCCACGACCGTTACTTCCTCGACAACGTCGCAGGCTGGATCCTGGAGCTCGACCGCGGCGCCGGTATTCCCTATGAAGGCAACTATTCGGGCTGGCTGGAAGCCAAGTCCGATCGTCTGGCCCAGGAATCCAAACAGCAGAGCGCCCATGAAAAGGCCATGAAGGAAGAACTGGAGTGGGTGCGCAAAGGCGCCAAGGCCCGCCAGTCCAAATCCAAGGCACGTCTGCAGCGTTTCGAGGAACTGCAGTCGCAGGAATTCCAGAAGCGCAGCGAAACCAACGAGATCTACATCCCGGCCGGTCCGCGTCTGGGCGACAAGGTCATCGAATTCAAGAACGTCACCAAGGGTTATGGCGACCGCGTCCTGATCGACAACCTGTCCTTCGCCATGCCCAAGGGTGCGATCGTGGGCGTGATCGGGGGTAACGGCGCCGGTAAATCCACCCTGTTCCGCATGCTCATGGGCAAGGAGCAGCCGGATTCGGGCAGCATCGAGATCGGTGAAACCGTGCAGCTGGCGTGTGTCGACCAGAGCCGCGAGGACCTGGACGGCGCCAAGACCGTGTTCCAGCAGATTTCCGACGGCTCGGACATGATCCGTATCGGCAACTACGAAATCCCGTCGCGCACTTACGTGGGCCGCTTCAATTTCAAAGGTGGCGACCAGCAGAAGTTCGTCAAGGACCTCTCGGGCGGTGAACGTGGCCGTCTGCACCTGGCCCTGACCTTGAAAGAGGGCGGCAACGTCCTGCTGCTCGACGAACCGTCCAACGACCTCGACGTCGAGACCTTGCGTTCCCTGGAAGAGGCGCTGCTGGACTTCCCCGGCGCCGCCATCGTGATTTCCCACGACCGTTGGTTCCTGGACCGCGTCGCGACTCACATCCTGGCATACGAGGACGACTCGAACGTGGTGTTCTTCGAAGGCAACTACACCGAGTACGAAGCCGATCGCAAGAAGCGCCTGGGCGATGCCGCCGCACAGCCGCACCGTGTGCGTCACAAGAAGCTGGCGCAATAAGCCAACGTCTGCTGCACAGAAATGGGGCCCTCAGGGGCCCCATTTTCGTGCGTGCTTCACAATTTGTTCGGATTCTGTCCATAGGTCATGAAGGGCTACGGCAGACCTTTTGGTAGCTGACATCTAGTGGGCCGCGCCTGAGTTGCCGTCTAAGCGGTTTGTATACATTTACATAAAACGCACCAAATTATTTCAATAAAACGACATTTCGCCCTGTTGCAGGGCAATTGCTTCTTGGTACATTCGGGAAAAACCAATAAGTCCAATCCTCTTGGTGAGATGTCTACCATGATCGAATCCGTCGACAATTTCCTTGCACGCCTGCAACAGCGTGACCCTGGCCAACCCGAGTTTCACCAGGCCGTCGAAGAAGTGCTGCGCACCTTGTGGCCCTTTCTGGAAGCCAACCCTCACTACCTGCAAGCGGGCATTCTCGAGCGCATGGTCGAGCCTGAGCGTGCAGTGTTGTTCCGGGTGTCGTGGGTGGACGATCACGGCAAGGTTCAGGTCAACCGTGGTTACCGTATCCAGATGAACAGCGCCATTGGCCCCTACAAGGGCGGCCTGCGCTTCCACCCTTCGGTGAACCTCAGTGTTCTGAAATTCCTCGCATTCGAGCAAGTCTTCAAGAACTCCCTGACCTCGCTGCCCATGGGCGGTGGCAAGGGTGGGTCTGACTTCGATCCCAAGGGCAAGAGCGACGCCGAAGTGATGCGCTTCTGCCAGGCCTTCATGAGCGAGCTGTACCGTCACATCGGTGCCGACTGCGATGTTCCGGCCGGGGACATCGGGGTAGGGGCGCGCGAGATCGGCTATATGTTCGGGCAATACAAGCGTCTGGCCAACCAGTTCACCTCCGTGCTGACCGGCAAGGGCATGACCTATGGCGGCAGCCTGATTCGTCCGGAAGCCACGGGCTATGGCTGTGTGTATTTTGCCGAGGAGATGCTCAAGCGCCAGGGCCAGCGCATCGACGGCCGTCGCGTGGCGATCTCGGGCTCGGGCAACGTCGCCCAATACGCCGCGCGCAAGGTGATGGACCTGGGGGGCAAGGTGATCTCGCTGTCCGATTCCGAAGGTACCTTGTACGCCGAGGCGGGCCTCACCGACGCGCAGTGGGAAGCGGTGATGACCCTCAAGAACGTCAAGCGCGGCCGCATCAGCGAGCTGGCCGGGCAATTCGGCCTGGAGTTCCGCAAGGGCCAGACGCCGTGGAGCCTGGCCTGCGACATCGCGCTGCCATGCGCGACGCAGAACGAACTGGACGTCGAGGATGCCAAGGCACTGTTGGCCAACGGCTGTATCTGCGTCGCAGAAGGCGCCAACATGCCCACGACCCTGGCGGCTGTGGACATCTTCCTTGAAGCTGGCATCCTCTATGCGCCGGGCAAGGCGTCCAACGCGGGTGGCGTTGCGGTGTCGGGCCTGGAAATGTCGCAGAACGCCATGCGCTTGCTGTGGACTGCTGGCGAAGTGGACAGCAAGCTGCATGGCATCATGCAGTCGATTCACCACGCCTGCGTTCACTATGGTGAAGAGGGCGATGGCCGGGTCAACTATGTCAAAGGGGCCAACATTGCGGGCTTCGTGAAGGTGGCCGATGCGATGCTGGCCCAAGGGGTCGTCTGATCGCGTGAGGCTTGGCAGCCCATCGTCGGCACACCAGTTACAGGCATATTGAGCGGTCTCGCCGGGTCGGCTGCGGTGGGCTGTCAGCCCGCCCCTTCGATCTCGATGATCTCGATAGCCTGTTCACCGACGGGGCGGCGCCATGTCACCTCATCTCCCGGGGCTGCGCCCAGCAAGGCCCTGCCCAGGGGTGAGCCCCAGTTGATCAATCCACGCGCCGCGTCAGCCTCATCTTCGCCTACCAGGCACACCAAGTGTTCCTGGTCCTGATCGTCGATGAACCTGACGCGGCTGCCTATCTGCACTTTTTCGGTGGACAGGGCTGTCGGCACCACTTGGGCACTGTGTACCCGCGCGGCGAAATACCGCAGATCACGCTCGATTTCGGCCAATCGCTGTTTGTCGGCACGCTCGCCCTGAGCCTGCAACTCACTGCGCAACGTATTGAGTTCGGTCAGCCGTTGCTGCAGTTGGCACAGGCCGTTGGCGGTGACGTAATTGGGCTGGTCGCTGACACGCCGCTCGACGGGTTGGTCGGCCTGGGCGGCGGCCTGGTCTTCGTTGACAAATGCTCGGCTCATGAGTGCCTCCTTGTGCAGAAGACCATCATGGCAGGGGCGGGGTTTCAAGCAATGCCCACCTGCGACGTCTTCAACGCCAGGCGCGGGCAGCGCCGCGGTCTTTCTCCTGCTGCCACTCACGGTCCCGTTCGTCCCAGAAACGCTCGTGGTAGCGCTGCTGTTCGGCCCGCTCCTGCATGGCCTGGCATTGGCGAAAGCCATCGTCCCAGCCGGACTCGTACTGCCGTTCTTGAAGGTAGCGCGGCACGTTCTTGCGAAAATCACCTGCCGGCACGCCCGCGGCCTGACGGCCGCTGCTGCACCCGTCCTCGAAGCCATCGGCGTAGGCAGGGGGAAACCCCTGGCCAAGCATCTGCTCGTGAGTCGTTTCGCACCCCGACAGCAGCATCGCCACGCACAGACCCAACCAGAACCGCCACATAGACCTTGCCCTCATGCCGTCCAGGTGAAGTCTAGAGGGCCAGTTGTGGGCGTGCTGTCAAAACCGTGTCAAAGACTGGTTGAGGCGGGCCACAGGCCGGAACAGCGCCGTAAACATGAACGCTTTCACACCAGACCAGACCCTCAGTAGTGATACCACTTCACTTCCAGCATCACCTCGTTCTGCGCCGTGGACAGGTGGCTGAACTGGCGCGAGGCACTCAGGCGCAGCCCCAAATTCTGGCTGAGTTCCCACTGCTGGTTCAGGCTGACGCTACGGCGCACTTCGCCATTGGTGAAGTAATCGCCCTTGGCCTCCAGCGTCATGTTGCCAAGCCCATTGCGCCACAGCAGCCCGCCATTGAAACCTGCGGCAGGTGCGATGAACTGCGCGAAGTCGTTGTGGTGTTCTACACGGACTGTACCCAGTGCAAAGCCCAGCAAGTCATCACCCAGCTGCCAGGTGCCACCGGCGCCACCATTGACGTGGCTCACCAGCACCTCGTCATCGTGTTTGCCCGGCACCCGCTCAAGGCCGCCGGCCACTTGCCACGACCAGGGCTTGAGCAGTTCGTTGCGCGGTGTCAGCGAACGAATGGTCGCCAGGTCCAGGCGTTGCACTTGCCAGTCATTGCCTTCGTACTGGCGCACTTTCAGTTGCAAGATCTCGATCTGCGCCCCCAATGGGAAGCCGTAGGCGTTGTCGTTGAGATCATGGTAAGCCATGCGCAGGCCATATTCGGCATAGGCGCGGTCTTCGCGCGTGCCCACGCCCAACTGCCAGGTACGCGAGTCATGGCCGTCCTCGGGCAACCCCGGGCGCTCGATGGCCAACGGCGGCGGCGGGTTGGTGTTGATCGCGCGTAGCAGTTCGAAGCTGCGCTTGGCCTGGCCGGGGTCACGTTCCTGGCCATTGGCGCGGTAACGCTCAAGGCGGTAGGCAGCGTCTTGTATCAAGGCCTGCCGCTCGCGGGGCAGGGCCTTGAACGCGGGGTTTTGCAATTGCGCAGTGTCGGCGCTTACGGCCAGCACCTGGCGTTTCTCGTCATGGTCCAGTGGCGCTGCACGCGCCAGCAGTTCGCGCTCGCGCGAGGGGCGGTAGAGTTCACTGGCGACCAAGCCTGATTGTTTCACCGCCTTCACGGTGTCGGTCGGTATGGCGGTCAGCGGGAACTGCGAGGTCAGGTCCAGGCCTGGCCGAGCCACCTGCAGCAACTCCAGCAGGCGATAGGAGCAGTTCTCGTCGAAGAAGAAGTAGTCGAACTGAATCTGTTTCAGTTCCCAGACGTGCTCGACCATGCGGCCTGTTTCTTCCGGCGTGAGGTCTAGCTGGTATTCCCACAGGTCGCGGTTTTCCAGGCTGCGGTATTCCGACAGTTTCTCCTGATAGGGCATCAGCGCGAACAGGCCGGGATAACCACCGGCCAACCCTTTCCAGGCATACAGAATGCTGTTGTCGCTGCCTTCGATGTACGCGCCGAAGTTGATCGCGTAGCTGAGCAGCGTGGTGTCGTCACTGCGGGTAGTGGACTGGTCGATGCGCAGCAGCGTGTGCCCGAACATCGACGAGGGGCTGTTCAGGTAGGCAGCCGGGAAAATCAACGCGGCGCTGTGCGGGTCGATCGACTGGTACCAGGTCTTGAATTCCTGGCACTGGGGTTGCGGCAAGTCCTGTAGGCCAAGTTGCTCTTTCAGCCAGCGAGTGCGGGCCGGGAATACACACTGAGCGTGCTTGTCGCCCAGGCTTGCCGGGGCATACAGCGCCTGCACCGTCGCTTTCAGCTCACGGTCCGGATGGTGTGCGCCATCGTGGGCAAGGAAGAATGCGTCATCGTCTACGTAGCTGCGCCAGCCACCGAGCTTACCGGTTTCGTAATGGCCCAAAGCAATCCAGTAGGGGGTACTGGCCAGTTGCTGGAGACGGCCTTGATCCAGCATCGGCGCAGCATGAACAGGGGCGCAGAACAACAGCGCCAGAGAGGCAAGGCGTTTGAGCATATCGGGCAACTACTTCCAGACGATGCCGAAGAAAGAGACCCGCCCCGGAACCGGGGCGGGAAACGCGCGTTTAGGCTTCGGTAGCGTACTTGGCCAGGCGTGGGTCGTTCTTCAGAACGGCCAGGGTGTTGCTGTGCACGGTTTCAGCATTGACATCGGCGCTGCTGAAGATCTGGTTGAAGTGATCGTGGGTGACCGATGCGAAGTGCGCACGGTCTTCCGGCGCCACGCCCAGTACCACGGCGTAGGTGGTCAGTGCTTCACCCTGACCCATGGCCATGTCTTCGGAAAGCTCGTTCATCATGCCGTTCATGGCGAACCACGATTTGCCGCCGTAGGTCAGTGCAGACTTGGTGGAGCAGCCGTTGGTGCCGGAGGTCATGCCGAAGGTGGCGTTACCGGAAGTGCCGTTGGTGGTGGAAGCCAGGAAGTGTGCCGGAGTGCCGCGCTGGCCTTCGAACAGCATGTTGCCCCAGCCGCAATTCGGGCCGCCTGGCGCGTCGGCCATGGCGTTGAGCGAAGCGACGGTGAACAGAGTACCCAGAAGAATCCGTTTCATAGCATTTATTCTCTATTTGACTTAAACCAAGGGTCAGGTTTCTGGCAACTCGGGTGCCAGGTCGGGAAAGCATTTCACCCACCCGCGCAAGTTGGAGTTTAGGCATGTTCCAAAGGTTGCGTTACCGATTGCGAAAAATTTGCTTGTACAAGACACCGTCGCGCCTGCGACATAAATCCCGAGGAGCCTTGCAACCCGCGCGCAGGCAGCGCCAGAATGCTGCGTATCTGCCCCGCCGAAGTAAGGAAACCCAATGCCCGATCCTGTCGCTGCGCGCCTGCGTCTTGCGCCTGAAGCCCTCACCCGGCGTTTCTCTCCCGAGCAGTTTGCTTTCACCAACACGGACGATCTGGAGCCGTTCCGCGGCGTACTGGGCCAGGAGCGTGCTGTCGAGGCCCTGCAATTCGGCGTGGCCATGCCGCGCCCCGGCTACAACGTATACGTGATGGGCGAGCCCGGTACCGGCCGGTTCTCGTTCGTCAAGCGTTACCTCAAGGCGGAGGGCAAGCGTCAGCAGACCCCATCCGACTGGCTTTACGTCAACCATTTCGACGACACCCGCGAGCCGCGAGCCCTGGAATTGCCATCGGGCAGTGCCGGGGACTTCATCGCTGACATGAACGGGTTGATCGACAACTTGCTGGCGACATTCCCGGCCGTGTTCGAACACCCCTCGTACCAGCAGAAAAAAGGCGCCATCGACCGCGCCTTCAACCAGCGCTACGACCGCGCGCTGGATGTGATCGAGCGCGCTTCGCTGGAAAAGGACGTGGCCTTGTACCGCGATGCCAGCAACGTGGCCTTCACGCCGATGGCAGACGGCAAGGCCCTGGATGAGGCCGAGTTCGCCCAGTTGCCTGAGCACGTGCGCGAACAGTTTCACGAAGACATCGCCCTGCTCGAGGAGCGTTTGAACGAAGAGCTGGCCAGCCTTCCGCAATGGAAGCGTGAGTCGAACAACCAGTTGCGCCAGCTCAACGAAGAAACCATTACCCTGGCACTTGAGCCTTTGCTCGCACCGCTGTCGGAAAAGTACGCCGAGAACGCTGCCGTGTGTGCCTACCTGCAATCGGTGCAACTGAACCTGTTGCGCACGGTGGTCGAGCAACTGGTCGAGGACAGCAAGACAGACGCCGTGGCGCGCAAGATGCTCGAGGAGCAGTACGCACCCAGCCTGGTCGTGGGCCATCATCATGACGGCGGGGCGCCGGTGGTGTTCGAGCCGCACCCGACCTACGACAACCTGTTCGGTCGCATCGAGTACAGCACCGACCAGGGCGCGCTCTACACGTCGTACCGGCAGTTGCGTCCGGGAGCCCTGCACCGGGCCAACGGCGGCTTCCTGATCCTGGAAGCCGAGAAAATGCTGGGTGAGCCCTTTGTCTGGGATGCGCTCAAGCGCGCCCTGCAATCGCGCAAGCTCAAGATGGAGTCACCCTTGGGCGAGCTTGGCCGGGTGGCGACCGTCAGCCTTACCCCGCAGGTGATCCCGCTCAACGTCAAGCTAGTGATCATCGGCTCGCGTCAGTTGTATTACGCGCTGCAGGACCACGACCCGGACTTTCAGGAGATGTTCAGGGTGCTGGTGGATTTCGACGAAGACATGCCCATGGTCGACGAGAACCTGGAGCAGTTCGCCCAACTGCTGCGCACCCGTACCAACGAGGAGGGCATGGCGCCCTTGACCAGCGACGCCGTGGCCCGGCTAGCGACCTACAGCGCTCGCCTGGCTGAAAACCAGGCACGGCTCTCGGCCCGGATCGGCGACCTGTTCCAGCTGGTCAGCGAGGCCGACTTCATTCGTCAGCTGGCCAACGACGAAATGACCGATGCTGGCCATATCGAACGTGCACTCAAGGCCAAGGCCACACGCACCGGGCGGGTCTCGCAGCGGGTGCTGGACGACATGCTGGCCGGCATCATCCTGATCGACACTCAAGGCGCGGCCATCGGCAAGTGCAATGGCCTGACCGTGCTGGAGGTGGGCGACTCGGCATTCGGCATGCCCGCGCGTATCTCGGCCACCGTGTACCCGGGCGGTAGCGGTATCGTCGACATCGAGCGCGAGGTAAACCTGGGCCAGCCTATCCACTCCAAGGGGGTGATGATCCTGACCGGCTACCTGGGCAGCCGCTATGCCCAGGAATTCCCGCTGGCGATCTCGGCCAGCATCGCCCTGGAGCAATCCTACGGTTACGTGGACGGCGACAGTGCCTCGCTAGGTGAGGCCTGCACGTTGATCTCGGCCCTTTCGCGCACCCCGCTCAAGCAGTGCTTCGCGATCACCGGTTCGATCAACCAGTTCGGTGAAGTGCAGGCTGTCGGGGGTGTGAACGAGAAGATCGAAGGGTTCTTCAGGCTCTGCGAAGCCCGTGGCCTGACCGGTGAGCAGGGGGTGATCATCCCGCGCGCCAACGTGGCCACGCTCATGCTCGACGAGCGCGTGCTGCAGGCGGTCGAGAGTGGCACCTTCCATGTGTATGCGGTCAGCCAGGCAGATGAGGCGTTGAGCCTGCTGGTAGGCGAGGAGGCGGGTGTGCCTGACGAGAAAGGGCAGTTCACCGAGGGTAGCGTGAATGCACGCGTCGTCGAACGGCTGCGCGAGATTGCCGAGATGATCAGTGAGGAAGACATCGAGAAGGCGGAAAAGGAGCGCCTTGAAGAGGTGATTGCGCAAGCCAAGCCTGCTTGAGTCAAGAAACCGGCGCTGGCGGCCAATGGCTACCGTTCGGCGCCGGTTTTCCATCTTGTGCTGACGCTCTTCTATGCTGAACCAAGGACGACATCAGTGTTCAGGATGAAGACAGCCCATTTGCTGGGCTGAACGGAGCTTTCGGAGGACGCGGCCATGCGCAACCTCAGCCTTACACGTCAGTGCCTGGGCCTTGTGACCCGCATCGAATGCAGTATCCGGCCACTGGCTGGCGATACCGGTATGTGGACGCTGCTGTTCGCCGCCGGCATGGCCGGTGAGCAACCCTCGGCAGTAAAGGCCCAAGGGCCGTTTCACGGGCCGCAGGTGGCCGAGTCCGTGCTCAATGCCATCGTCGACAGCCTGACCCTGCACGGGTATCAGCTCAACGAAGACCCGCCCATCTGGTGCCTGCACCTGCAGGCGCAGTTGCGGCGCATGAACGGCGAGCGCACCAAAAACCTGGGCGACTACCAGTTCCATCCTGAGACCTGAACAGGCCGGGACGGTCATCCAGCTTTTGCTGCATGAGGCGGCTGGCTATACTCGCGGTCGTTTTTCCAGCCACCTACGAGTCCCCATCCTCCATGGAACGTATTCTCGAAAATGCGATGTATGCCTCCCGCTGGCTGCTCGCCCCCATCTACTTCGGCCTGTCCCTGGGCCTGCTGGCCCTTGCGCTGAAATTCTTCCAGGAAGTGGTCCATGTCCTGCCCAACGTCTTTGCCTTGAGCGAAGCCGACCTGATCCTGGTGATCCTGTCGCTGATCGATATGTCGCTGGTCGGCGGGCTGTTGGTCATGGTGATGATTTCCGGCTATGAGAACTTCGTTTCGCAGCTGGACATCGACGAGAGCAAGGAAAAGCTCAACTGGCTCGGCAAGATGGACTCCTCCTCGCTGAAGATGAAGGTGGCTGCGTCGATCGTGGCCATCTCGTCCATCCACCTGTTGCGGGTGTTCATGGATGCCCAGAACATCTCCACCGATTACCTGATGTGGTACGTCATCATCCACATGACCTTCGTGGTCTCGGCGTTCTGCATGGGTTACCTGGACAAGCTCACCAAGCACTAGCCTCGACTTCAGCTGCACGCGGGGGTCTGCCGCGTGCAGCTAGGTGCCTCTCGATATGCTAGGCTGCTCGCCCTTTTCATCAAGGGCGTGGCTGCGCTGCGCCCTGCAGTGGAGCATGACAATGTCCGAGATCAACCTGTCTACCGACGAAACCCGCGTCAGCTACGGCATCGGCCGTCAGCTGGGTGGCCAGCTGCGCGACAACCCGCCGCCAGGGGTGAGCCTGGAAGCGATCGTGGCCGGCCTGACCGACGCCTTCGACGGTGCAGACAGCCGCGTCAGCGAGGCCGATCTGTCGGCCAGCTTCCAGGTTATCCGTGAAGTGATGCAAGCCCAGGCAGCCGCCAAGGCCGAGGCTGCAGCGGCTGCCGGCAAGCAGTTCTTGGCCGACAACGCCAAGCGCGACGGCATCGTCACCCTGGATTCGGGCTTGCAGTACGAAGCGCTGAACACCGGTGAAGGCGCCAAGCCATCGCGCGAAGACCAGGTGCGTGTGCACTACCACGGCACCCTGATCGACGGCACCGTGTTCGACAGCTCGTACGATCGTGGTCAGCCGGCCGAATTCCCGGTTGGGGGCGTGATCGCAGGTTGGACCGAAGCCCTGCAATTGATGAGCGCCGGCAGCAAGTGGCGCCTGTATGTGCCAAGCGAATTGGCCTACGGTGCCCAGGGTGTCGGCAGCATCCCGCCGCACAGCGTACTGGTGTTCGACGTCGAATTGCTCGACGTTCTGTAATACCGCTGGGGCCGCATTGCGGCCCTTTCCCAGCTCGCCAGATGTGTCAGTTCCAGTCTGTCCCCATCGGGCGCAACGCCCGTGCGTAGCAGAACAGAAACAGGTTGCGCACCAGCTCCTTTAGTACCCCAGGCTCATTCGAATTCAGCCCGCGCAGGTCCAGGTCGCCCTGGTCGCGCAGTTCATCCAGCGCCTCTGCTTCGAGCACCGCGCACACCTCACCGGTCTCCCGATGAAGAATGCGCAGGTATGGGTGAGGGCGGTCCAGCCAGGCATCGATCAGATAAGTCATGACTATTCTCCTTGGATAACTTTCCAATGAGAATAATTCTTATTATCAAAATAGCAAGAACCAATTGGCGGATCTGGATGAAATCAGACCTTGCGCACGAATTCCGATTTCAGCTTCATCGCGCCAATACCATCGATCTTGCAGTCGATATCGTGGTCACCGTCGCACAGGCGGATGTTCTTGACCTTGGTGCCGACCTTGACCACCAGGGACGAGCCCTTGACCTTCAAGTCCTTGATCACGGTCACGGTGTCGCCGTCCTGTAGCACATTGCCGACGGAATCTTTTTTCACCACGTCGTCATTGGCAGATTCGGCTTCGCCGCTGGCCGACCACTCGTGGGCACATTCAGGGCAGATCAGCTGCGTGCCATCCTCGTAGGTGTATTCGGAATTGCATTTGGGGCAGGGTGGCAACGTACTCACTTGGGTTCCTCGAACAGACAGGCGGAAAAAGCCGCCATTGTAGAAGGTCTGGTTTCAGAAGTGATTATGTCCGGACAAAAGTCCGCAGCGGTTCGAGGGACGAACCGCGTGTGGGGAAGGGACGTGCCGTTAGTGAGTGCGTGCGACGGCGAACTGGCTGAGTTCGACCAGCGCATCCCGGTATTCGCTGGCAGGGAGCACTTCCAGGCACTCGATGGCGCGCTTGACGTAATCCTGCGCCAGGGCTGCGGTGTACTTGAGCGCACCCGATGCCTCTACCGCAGCGCGGATCTGCTCCAGGTCTTCAAGGCCGCCTTTCTGGATGGCCTGGCGTACCAGTGCTGCTTGCTCGGCAGTGCCCTCGCGCATGGTGTAGATCAAGGGCAGGGTGGGCTTGCCCTCGGCCAGGTCGTCGCCCACGTTCTTGCCCAGTGCCTCGGCGTCACCTTCATAGTCGAGCAGGTCGTCGACCAATTGGAAGGCCACGCCCAGGTGGTCACCGAACATGCGCAAGGCCTCGCGCTGGGCATCGGAAGCCTGGGCCAGGGCCGCAGCACTGTGGGTGGAGGCTTCGAACAGCATGGCGGTCTTGCCGCGGATGACGTCCATGTAGACGTCCTCGGTGGTGCTGGCGTCGCGAACCCGCGACAGCTGCAGCACTTCACCCTCGGCAATGACCCGGGTCGCCCTGGACAGGATCTGCATGACCGGCATCGACCCCAGCTCGACCATCATCTCGAACGAGCGGGAATAGAGGAAATCACCGACCAGCACGCTTGGGGCGTTGCCCCACAGGGCGTTGGCCGTGGAGCGGCCGCGGCGCATGCCCGACATGTCGACCACGTCATCGTGCAGCAGGGTGGCGGTGTGCAGGAATTCGATGGTTGCCGCCAGCAGCCGCAGGTCGTCGCCCCGGTGGCCCAGGGCCTTGCCGCACAGTAACACCAGCAATGGGCGCAGGCGCTTGCCACCGGCCGACGTGATATAGTCGCCGATCTTCGATACCAGCGGCACGCGCGAGGTCAGCTGCTTCTTGATGATCTCGTCGACGGCGCTGAAATCGTCAGCCACCGCACGGTAGAAGGTTTGGGGTTGCATCGGCTGCTCCAGTGAGGTTGCGCGGCATGCTAGGTTGCGGGTCCCGGTGTGTCAAGGCACGGTGCCAGTCGGTCGGGCGCTGCACTTGCAAGCAAAACCTGTGTTGCGTACAATCGCGCACCCTAACTTCCTGGGCAGCACCTGCCTTACGCAATTGCGCCGGGCCGTTCCAGCCCTGTGCAGCCATGCCAGCCAATACTCATCATATAAAGCGCTGGGTGAGCAGGA
>Ga0209370_1000455_pt1 | contig 56241 bp, 55 predicted proteins | sample AgamicAtPrz_FD_187164 | JGI IMG/M metagenome (GOLD analysis project Ga0209370, IMG submission 187164) | Agave microbial communities from Guanajuato, Mexico - At.P.rz (SPAdes) (version 2) | ecosystem: Host-associated > Plants > Phyllosphere > Phylloplane/Leaf | place: Guanajuato, Mexico...
CAGCCAGGTATCCAGCGCGCGCCGGCTGACGCCGATGCGATTCGCGAATGCCTCGCGGGTCATGTTGAGGCGGCGCATCGCGTCGCGGAGGAAGGCTTGCTGGGGAACGGTCATCGGCGGCTCCTGGCGGAAAATATACGCGATGCGTATATTAGTTCGTGGCGCACTGAAGTCAAGAAAAATTTGCGCAGACGCGTGGTGTGGCGCGCAGGACACTCGGCGGGGTCGTACTGGCGCGCGGCGCGCGTCTCCGTATAATCAGGTCAGGCCCCGTGTCCGGCAGCGTGCCGGGCGCCACGCCACATACGATTCGCCCGGTCGGGCTTGTTGATTAGAAGGAGAATGAGAATGACGCGTACGATTGCTGCAATGCTGCTGGTGGTGACCGCCGCGCTCGCCGGTTGCAATACGGTCGCCGGCATGGGCCAGGACATTTCGAAGGGCGGCCAGGCGATCAGCGATTCGGCTGAAAAGGCCAAGTAAGCCAACCGGTTCCAGCATGCAGAAGGCGCCGGGCCTTCCCGCGATGGCGGGGCGGCCCGGCGCCTTTTTTGCGCGCGAGTCGATACCGGCGGCGTCAGGCGCGTTCCACGAACGCGTAACGGCCTTCGACCTTGCGCGGCGTGAACCAGCCGTAGTCGGGGAACAACCGGTTGCGGACGAACCACACGTAACCGACCAGCACGACCGTGATCGCAAGGCTCGGCAGCGCGGCCGCCGGATCGCGCCCGAGCTCGGCGACGGTCTTCGGCATCTGCAGCAGCGACAGCAGGATGAACGCGTGATACGCGCCGACACGATGGGTCGCGAAGCCCCAGATGAACAGCAGCGACAGCGGCACGGTCAGCGCAAGGAATACGGTGACGAGGCCGTTGCCGGCGCCGGATGCGAAGAAGTAGTACGCAAGTATCAGGCTGATGACCAACTGGGCGATGCCGAGCGCGATCAGGATACGGATGTGCACCTTGTTGTTGCGGCAGCGTTCGGGGTCCGGGCGCGACGCGATCAGGTGCGCCAGCACGCGATCCTTGAGCCCCTGTCCGGACAGTTCGGCCAGCGCGTCGGCCTTCCTCGTTCCCGCGGACAGCAGCGCCGCGATTCTTGTTTTGGCTTCCTTCCTGTTCATTGTGGGGCGGATTGTTGTTCGATGGTTGTCAAAGGGGCCGGCCACGCGAATATTGCATCTTGCGCAGCCGCGCGCAACGGTTTTGCGGCGCGCGGACACATTCCTACAGTCGTCGGCTGCGTGGCGGGAAGGCCGGAAGCGACAGGCGATGCGATGGCAGGGAGCCGCCGCCGTTTCCGCGGGACGCGATGAACGCGAGTCAGTCGGTGGCGGCCTGCGCGGCGAGCGTCGTGCGTGATTCGACGGGCGGCTCGCGCCGTCGCGTCGCGCCGACGAGCATGCCGGCGACGACGAGCGCGATACCGGCGACACGTGTGCCGGTCAGCGTTTCGCCGAACAGCGCGACCGCGAACAGCACGGCCGAAACCGGCGCGACCGCCGTGAACAGGGCCGCCTCGGTGCCGCTCGTGCGCGCCGAACCCGCATACCAGCACAGGTAGCCGAGCACGGTCGGAATCAGCGCGTAGTACACGATCGCCGACACGGCGCCGACGGTCCAGCCGCTCGCCACCGCATGCCATTCGAACGCGGCCGGCACGAGCGCGAGCACGAAGCCGAGGCCCGACATCGCGGTGGAAAGCGCAAGCGGCGGCAACGGCGCGGCAAGCCGACGGTTGAGCAGGATGAAGACCGCTTCGCATGCGACGGCCGCCAGCACCAGCGCATCGCCGGCAAGCGTTTGCAGCGACGGCATCGCGTGGCCCGGCGCGAACGTGACGAACAGCACGCCGGCCGTGGCGAGCGCGGCGGCCAGCCAGTCGCGCGACGTCTGCCGCTCGCGTAGCACGACGGACGCGATCAGCGTCGACATGGCCGGCAGCGTGCCGAGCATCACGCCGGCATCGAGCGGCGACGACAGCTTCGTGCCGCTGATCAGCAGCACCGTATAACCGACGCCGCCCGCCGCCGCCTGGATCACGAGCAGCACGGCGTCGCGTACGGAAATGTGCGGCCAGTGCATGCGCTGCGCGCGCATCAGCGCGAACAGCAGCGGGGTCGCGATCAGGAAGCGCAGCGCGGTGGCCGCGAACGGCGGCAGGCCGCCGGCCGCGAGACGGCTCGCGATGACGGTGCTGCCGACGCCGGCCATTGCTGCGGCGAGATAGAGATAGCCAATCAGTCGTGTCTTCATGCGCTGCATCGTCGCGTACCGGGCACGGTGCGTCTTGAACGAAATTGCAGCAGAGGGAGGCGTGGAATACGGTGCGCCGTCGACATGCCGGACGCAATGGGTCGCGGCTGCCGTCGAGGGGCAACCGCCTGCGAATGCAGTGTGCCCGGCGGCCTCGCGCTGCGCGGGCGACAGCGTGACTTAACCCGCCTGCGTGAACCGCCCCGGCGTGATCCCGAACTGGCGTGCGAATGCGCGCGTCAGGTGGCTCTGATCGGCGAAGCCGGCTTCAGCCGCAGCATCGGCGATCGGCAAACCGTTCGCCAGCAACGCGCGCGCCAACCGCGTGCGCGACTGAACCAGATAGGCATGCGGCGTGATGCCGAGCTCGCGCGCGAAGCCGCGCAGCAACTGGAAGCGGCTGACGCCGCTCAGCTCGGCCAGCTCGGCGAGCGACACGGGTGCGGCCGGCGCCGCGTCGAGCCGCTCGCGGGCGACGCGGACCGCCGGCGCGACGCCGGGCACCGGCAGCGTGCGGTTTGCGTGCCGGGCGAGCAAACCGGCGACGAGCATCACGAGCGCTTCGTCGCGGGCCAGCGGCTGGGTTTCGCCTGCGACGATGCGCGCGTGCAGCCGGCCGACGGCGGCCGCGAGCCGCGCGTCGCGCACGGCCGGATGCGCAAGCTCGACGCCGCCGAGGCCTTCTTCGGCCGCGACGCCCGCGACCAGCGCGGGGGCGAGGTACAGCATCCGCCAGCGCCGGCCGGCGCCGGCCTCGAGCGGCGAGCCGTCGTGCATCTCGCCCGGGTTGACCATGATCGCGTCGCCGGCCAGCGCGTCGACCTGCCCGCGGCCGCTCCACGACCGGTGCGCACCGCTGACGATCACGCCGACCCCGAATTCGTCGTGCGCGTGGCGCGGAAACGCGCGATCGGATTCGAGGCTGATCGCTTCGATGCCTTCGCCGGTGCGTCGGTAGTGGGTGACACGGTGCATGTGCGCTCCTCGCGCCGGTCGCGGCGCGGATCACGTGCACTTTAGCGCGTTCCGGCGCCGCGCGCCCTTCATCCTTTTGGCGGATACCGCGCGGCGCGCGCAGCCCGCACCATGTGCACATGAGCAGCGTACACGGCCCGCCGGGCCTGAAGCTGCGCGGGAGACGGCAGGTGGAACGACAGGATCCGGTATTCATTCAGGTGGGCGCGCTCGCGGACGGCTTCGCGCCGGAGGCGAACGTTCTTGCACCCGTCGACGCGCTCGTCGGGCGAACGCTGGCGCTCGACGACGCATCGGGCGCGTGGCGCGTCTATACGTTCGAGCCGGGCGCGCTGCAGTGGCGCGACGCGGCGACCGATACGGGCGGCCGCGTGCCGTGCCGCGTGACGCGGCTGCGTGACGGGCTGTACTTCGTCGACTACATCGATGCCGCCGCTCGGGCGACGTCGGTGAGCCTCGTGATCGATCTCGACACCGGCGTGTGGACGTCGGTCGTCGGTACGCTGCCGACGGAAGCCGACACGCGCATCGATGCGTTCACGCGCGTCGCGCATGGGCTGCCGCTCACTGCGGTCGATGCGCGATTCCGACACGGCACGCTCGGCGGCCACGCCCGGCCGGGGCCGCTGCATGCGCCCACGCGCGAGCTGATCGGCAAGCGGACGATGTACCGCTACAGTCCGACCGAATGCTACGAGCACATCTACCTGAACGAGAATTTCTACGCGTGGCAGTGCCTGCAGGGCGTCGAAGGCGGGCTGGCCGATGTCGACCGCTGTCATTACTTCAGGATTGCAGACGAGCTTTACTTGTTCGTGTGGCGCGAAAAGGTGGTGCCGACGCTCGGCGTCGTGCTGATCGATCTCGCGCAGCGCAAGACCGACGGCAAGATCTTCGGCTATCAGGGCTGCGATTTCGGCACGCTGTCGAATTTCCAGATCGGCGCGTACGCGCACGTGCTGAACGAAACCGTGCACCCGCTCGGCGACGAGGCGCAGCGATGACCGCCGTGCGGGGCAGCGGCCGCCTGCGTGCGGATTTCAGCGGACGTGTCGTGCTCGTCACGGGCGCCGCTCAAGGCATCGGCGCGGCGATTGCGCGCCGTTTCGCGGAATCCGATGCGTTCGTCGCGGTCGCCGACCTGAACGGCGACGCGGCAGCCGCGCAGGCCCACGCGCTGGCCTGCGCGGGCGGCGACGCACGCGCGTATCAGGTCGATGCCGCGAGCCGTGACGAACTGGATGCGCTTGTCGCGGCGGTCGAGCGCGACGGCGGCCGGCTCGACGTCGTCATCCACAATGCCGCGTATTTTCCGTTGACGCCGTTCGCGCAGATCGACGAGCCGACGCTCGACCGGACGCTGTCGGTCAACCTGTCGGCGCTGTTCTGGCTCGCGCAGGCCGCGTTGCCGGCATTCGAGCGCGCGGGGGCCGGGCGGCTGCTGGTGACGTCGTCGGTGACGGGGCCGCGCGTCGCGTATCCGGGGCTCGCGCATTACGCGGCGTCGAAGGCCGGCGTGAACGGCTTCATCCGGGCGGCGGCGCTGGAGCTGGCGCGCCGCAACGTGACGGTCAACGGCGTCGAACCGGGGATGATCCGCACGCCGGCGGCCGGCAATCTCGGCGGCGCGTCGGTCGCCGCGCAGATCGCGCGCGACATTCCACTGGCGCGGATGGGCGAGCCGGAGGACATCGCGAATGCGATGCTGTTTCTCGCATCGGCCGACGCGGCGTACATCACCGGGCAGACGATCGTCGTCGACGGCGGCGCGACCTTGCCGGAGAGCGGGGCGGTGCTGGCGGACGGGTAGCGGTGCGCCAGCGAGGGCGGCGGTTGCGGCGAGGCCGTGCGGGCATCTGCGGACGGCCCGCGCCATGCGGGGCCGTGCCGTGCGCCGTCGCCGCGACTATAGCCAGCCGTTGAGAATGAATTCGACGATCGAATAGCGACGATGCTCGAGATCGTGCTGCCTGACGGCTTCGACGATGCGCGATACGCCATCCGCATAGGGCGTATCGCCGGATACGCGCGATTCGAACTGCAGGCTGCATGCGCCGTCGTCGATGCGTATCCGGTGAACCGCATGGCGGCCGAGTTGATCGTCGGGGATGGCGAATTCGCTGCGCTGCACGGCCGGCTCGCGCACGGAGCGGATGTCTTCCGGCCGCACGCCGAGCGACTGGGCGATGCCGACGGCCGTGCCCGGGACGGATGTCTTGCCGGCCTGATGCGACTCGGTCACGCTGATTTCGCAGTCGCGGAACAGGTGGCCGCTGGTTTCCAGCATGCTCATGAACTTGAGCATCAGGATGTTCGTGTTCGGACACAGCACGACCGGAAAGCCGTACGTCCCGGCTTCGAGGCCGGAGCCGGTCGACAACTCGACGAGCGGCGACGCGGTGGCCTCGCAGAACGCGATCGCGGCGGCGAGTTCGCGGCCCGAACCGGCATGGACGACGATAGACCGGGCGTCGATACGCCGGGCGTCGCTACGCTGGGCGTCGGTTCGCGTGCTGCCCGGCCATGGCATCACGCGACAGGTGGCCGGGTCGAGCTTGTGCGAGCCGAGCAACTCGTTGGCGAGCTTGCCGGTTCCGATGACGAGTACTTGCATGGGATTGACGGGGTGAGGTTCGGGATGCGAGTCGGCGGTGGTACGGGCTGTCGGGCGGGCCAGCCCGGCTGTCTTGCCGCGCGCCGCGCCTGGCGAGCATCGCGCATTATGCCCGTCCGTCCGTCCGTCCGCCGGCGCGCTCGTCGCGTGTCGCTCGCGACACATGGGGCGATCCGTCTCGCGATGCCGCCGCTGCGCCGGTGCCCGATAACCACGGCGAAATGGAGGAACCGCGGACGGACGAACCGCGCCACCGCACCCTCATCGCCGTGCGCACGAACGCGCGAACGGCGCTACGCTGTCGGCATTTGATCCCATCACCCTCGATCCAGGAGAACACATCGATGGAACACGAACTGAAAGGCAAGGCAGTCGCGATCACCGGCGGCTTCGGTCATCTGGGCGTTGCGACGGCCGCGTGGCTCGGCGAGCGCGGCGCGCGCGTCGCGCTGATCGGCCGCGGCGCGGCCCCGGCGGCGCAGGCGCTGCCCGGCGTGCCGGCCGATGCGCTGCGCATCGGCGGCATCGATCTCGTCGATCCGCACGCCGCCGCGCAGGCGCTCGACACGGTCAACCGCGAATTCGGCCGGGTCGACGCGCTGCTGAACATCGCCGGCGCATTCGTGTGGCAGACGATCGCCGACGGCGATGCCGCCACGTGGGACCGCATGTACGAACTGAACGTGAAGACGGCGCTGAATGCGTCGAAGGCCGCGCTGCCGTACCTGGTGGCGAGCCAGGCCGGCCGCATCGTCAACATCGGCGCGGGCGCGGCGTTCAAGGCCGGCGCGGGGATGGGCGCGTATGCGGCCGCGAAGGCGGGTGTCGCGCGGCTCACCGAGGCGCTGGCGGCGGAACTGCTCGATCGCGGCGTGACCGTGAACGCGCTGCTGCCGAGCATCATCGACACGCCGCCGAACCGCAAGGACATGCCCGACGCCGACTTCTCGCGCTGGGTCCGGCCCGAACAGCTCGCGGCGACGATCGGATTCCTGCTGTCGGCCGACGCGCAGGCGATCACCGGTGCGTCGATTCCGGTGAGCGGCCGCGTGGCGTAGTGCGTGGGGAAGGGCTCGCCGGGGCCGGCCGTGCGTACAATGTCGCACCGGATTGCACGACCCGAACCCGAGACCCGACCCTGAGACCATGACTCAGCCCACCATCCTGATCGTCGAAGACGAACAGGCGATCGCGGACACGATCGTCTATGCCCTCGGCACCGACGGCATGCGGACCATCCACTGCACGCTCGCGCAGGCGGCGCTCGACCGCCTGCGCGACACGCGTGTCGATCTCGTGGTGCTCGACGTCGGCCTGCCGGATCTCAGCGGCTTCGAGGTGTGCCGGCGGCTGCGTACGTTCACCGATATTCCGGTGATCTTCCTGACCGCGCGGCACGACGAGATCGACCGGATCGTCGGGCTCGAGATCGGCGCCGACGATTACGTCGTCAAGCCGTTTTCGCCGCGCGAGCTGGCGGCGAGGGTGCGTGTGATCTTGCGCCGCTTCCACCGGGCGGCCACACCGGAACCGGCGCCCGCACCCGCACCCGCACCGGCCGACGCGCCTGCCCCGGTCGCCGCCGGCTTCACGCTCGACGCCGACGGCGCGCGCGTGGCGTGGCTCGGCCACGCGCTGGACCTCACGCGCTACGAATTCGGGCTGCTGGCGCTGCTGGTCCGGCATCCGGGGCGCATCTACTCGCGCGAACAATTGATGGATCTCGTGTGGCACGAGGCGTTCGACTCGGCCGACCGCACGGTCGACACGCACGTCAAGACGCTGCGCGCCAAGCTGCGCGCGATCGATCCCGAGCGCGACCCGATCCGCACGCATCGCGGGATGGGTTACTCGCTGCAACCGTAACGAGCGGCACCGCCCATGCATATCGGCCTGCGCATCTTCTTCGGCTTTTTCCTGATCGTCGGCCTGGCCGCGCTGATCACGTTGCGTGTGTTCGTGCAGGAGGTGAAGCCCGGCGTGCGCGAAGCGATGGAGGACACGCTCGTCGATACCGCGCAGGTGCTGGCGACGCTGGCCGCCGACGACATGGCGAACGGGCACATCGCCGACGGCGCGTTCGCGCGGCAGCTCGGGAAACTGCGCGAGCGCCCGGTCAGCGCGAACGTGTGGGGCATCCAGAAGAACGCGATCGGCTACCGCCTCTACATCACCGATGCGCACGGCATCGTGCGCTACGACTCGGCCGGCAGCGCGGTCGGGCAGGACTATTCGCGCTGGAACGACGTGTACCGGACGCTGCGCGGCGAATACGGCGCACGCAGCACGCGCAGCGATCCGAACGACGACAGCAGCACCGTGATGCACGTGGCGGCGCCGATCCGGCGCGGCAACGAGATCATCGGTGTGCTGACAATCGCGAAGCCGAACCAGACGGTCGCGCCGTTCATCGCGCGCAGCCAGCGCAAGATCATGCTGTACGGCGCGTTGCTGATGGGCGGCGCGATCCTGATCGGCGCCGCGTGCACGTGGTGGCTGGTGCTCGGGTTGCGGCGCCTGCAGCGCTATGCGCGTGCGATCGCGGCCGGCGAGCGCGCGTCGATGCCGCTGCAGGGCGCGAACGAGCTGGCCGAACTGGGGCGCGCGGTGGAAAGCATGCATCAGCGGTTGGAAGACCGGCAGTACGTCGAAACCTACATCCACACGCTCACGCACGAAATGAAGAGCCCGCTCGCCGCGATCAGCGGCGCGGCCGAGCTGTTGCAGGAAGACATGCCGGTCGCGAACCGCCGGCGCTTCACCGAGAACATCCGCCGCCAGGCCGGCCGCCTCGAACAGATGATCCGCAAGCTGCTCGCGCTGGCCGAGGTCGAGCAGAAGCAGCGCCTGTCGGTGCACGAGCCGGTCGCGTTGCGGCCGGTGCTCGAACAGCTCGTCGACGATATCGAGCCGCGCGCGCGGCAGCGCGGCGTGAGCCTGCGGATCGACGCGAACGAAGCGGCCGATCCGGCAGTCGTCGACGGCGATCCGTTCCTGCTGCGGCAGGCGCTCGGCAACCTGCTCGACAACGCGCTGGATTTCGCGCCGCAAGGCAGCACGATCCGGATCGCGCTCGAGCGGCAGCCGGCGGGCAGGGCGCACGTCGCGGTCGTGCGCGTCGCGGACGACGGCCCCGGCGTGCCCGACTATGCGCTGTCGCGCGTGTTCGAACGTTTCTATTCGCTGCCGCGGCCCGACGGGCAGGATCGCAGCACGGGCCTCGGGCTGTGTTTCGTCCGCGAAGTCGCGATGCTGCACCGCGGGCAGGTCGCGCTCGCGAATCGCGCGGAAGGCGGCGCGTGCGCGACGCTCACGCTGCCGTCGGCGGGCTGACCGCCCTTCACGCTCGCCACACATTCGCTTCACGCCGGCTTCAATCGCCCTTCACCGGGCCAGATCATGCTGACCGTACCCTTTACTTCGGTACGCCTCGGCCATGAATCGAATCCTGTTGTTCAAATTCGCGATCACCGCGTTTCTCGCGTTGCTGATCCTGATCCCGCTGCAGATGGTGCAAGGCATCGTGCAGGAGCGCTCTGCGTACCGCAGGGATGCGCTGCAGAGCATCTGGTCGAGCTATGCGGGGCCGCAGACGGTGGCGGGCGCCGTGCTCGTCGTGCGTTACACCGAAGTCACGCGCGTGCGTGACGATTCGCCGGCGGGTGGCGCGACGAAGACGAGCCTGCGAAGCGAGACGAAGCGCCTGCTCGTGTTTCCGAAGACGCTGAACGTCGACGGCACGCTGACGACCAGCGTCCGCTATCGCGGCATCCACAAGGCGCTGGTGTACGAGCTGGCGAGCCGGCTGACCGGCACGCTGCCGTTGCCGGACCTGAAGAAGCTGCCGCAGTCGGACGGCCACGTCAGCTTCAAGGTCGACGACACGTATGTCTCGATCGGCATCGGCGACATTCGCGGGCTGACCGCGCAGCCCGACCTGCGCATTGGCGGCGCGCGCTTCGACGTCGAGCAGGGCACGCGGCTGGACAGCCTGCGCCAGGGCGTGCACGCGAACGTCGATCTCGCGGCGCTGGCGGACGCAAACGCGGGGGCCGTCGTGCCGTTCAGCATCGACCTGCCGCTGCGCGGCGCGGATTCCGTCGCGTTCGCGCCGGTGGGCGACCAGAACGATTTCTCGCTGAAATCGACGTGGCCGCATCCGAGCTTCGACGGCGCGTTCCTGCCGAACAACCGCACGGTCGATGCGCACGGCTTCACCGGCAACTGGCGCGTGACATCGTTCAACACGAAGGCGCGCGAGCAGATCGCATCCGGCAACGGGGAAGGCGCGATTGAAATGGCGTCGGTGTCGATGATCGAACCCGTGAACGTCTACCTGCAGGCCGAACGCGCGACGAAATACGGCGCGCTGTTCGTGATGCTCACGTTCGCGAGCTTCTTCATGTACGAACTGGTGAAGCGGTTGCGCATTCACCCGATCCAGTACGCGCTGGTCGGCCTGTCGCTCGCGCTGTTCTTCCTGCTGCTGCTGAGCCTGTCCGAACATATTGCGTTCGGTCATGCGTATCTCGCGGCGAGCGGCGCATGTATCGGGTTGCTCGGCTTCTACTTGTCGTTCGTGCTGCACAGCGTGAAGCGCGGCGCGGTGTTCGCGGCGCTGCTCGCGGTGCTGTATGCCGCGCTCTACGGGCTGCTGCTGTCGGAAGACAATGCGCTGATGCTCGGTTCGCTGCTGCTGTTCGCGATTCTTGCCGGCATCATGACGCTCACACGCCGCGTCGACTGGTATTCGCTCGGCGCCGCGTGGCAGCCGCTGGCCGACAAGCCGGGGGCCGTGAAGCCGGGCACGCCGGCGAAGTAAGCAAGCGGGTGGCGAGCGAGCGCGCGCCGGTCGGGAAAGCCGCGACCGGCGCGCGTTTTTACGCGGGCCCGATACGCTTCACGCAGGCGGCAGCGGGCGACGAAACCGCGCCAGCGGAATCTCGGCGATGGCCGCGATCTCGATCAGCAGGTCGGGATGATAGAGGCGCTCGACCTGGACGGTCGTCGTCACCGGATAGGGTTCGGCGAAGTAGGTCATGCGGATATCGCCCGCCTGCATGAAGGCATCGATGTCGGTGGCGTAATGGACGAGCGAGATCACGTCGCGCATCTGCCCGCCCAGTGCGGCCAGCACGTCGCGAATGTTGTCGAGTGTTTGCCGAACCTGAGCGCGCATGTCGCCGGCGCCGACGACCTGCCCGTCGCGATCGAGCGCGACCTGCCCCTTCAGATGCACGATCCGGCCGTCGCCCTGGATCACGGCCATCGAGAACGCGCCGAACGGCGCCCAGACTTCCGGTGGATTCACGGCTTCGGCCATCGTGCGGCTCCTGTGGGGTCGAAATGGGCGAACGCAGCGAATGGCTGCATTCGGCGATCGCGCCATGTCGGGCGCGTTCATCGTCGACCGGCCCCGCCTGCGGAAAGCGGCGGCGGCCCGGATCGCCCTATACTGACCACTCCACATTACCGGACCACGCCGTGCCGAACCAAGTTTCCGGAGATCCGTCGGTCGACGATCCCCGTCCGACCCCGCCTATCCAACCCGAACTGGAAGACTGCTGCAACAGCGGCTGCTCGCCGTGCGTCTTCGACCTGTACGACGAAGCGCTTGCGCGCTATCGCGTCGAACTGGCCGAATGGGAGGCGCGACAAGCGCAGCGCGCGGCTCACCGTTGAACCGGATGCGGGCGAACCGCCACGCCGCGCATGCGCCGTGCCTGTTTGCGGGCTCTGGACTGACGGTACGGGTTCCGTCGCGTGTCGACCGTCACGCATCCGCATGCAGCCGCCGATGCAGCGGCCCGAGCGCCATCGACAATGCGATGCAGGCCAGCAACACGATCATCAGCGTGAACATCGACGCCCTGAACGCCTGCACGTAGTCGAGCGCGGCCGGATGCACGCCGAGCCGCGCGAAGAACATGCCGCCGATCGTTGCCGCGCCGACCGCCGCGCCGATCTGCAGCATCGCGCTGACCATCCCCGACGCGACTCCCGCGCGGGCCGCGTCGACTTCCGCGAGCACGATCCGCACGACCGACGGCAACACCAGCCCTTGTCCGATGCCGATCGCCGCGATGCCCGCATAGAAGCCGGGCCCCGGCGCGCCGTCGCGGGCGAGCGCGGCGGCGATCGCGACGCCGGCCGCGAGCATCGCGAAGCCGAGCGTGAGCACGCGATACCCGCCGAACCGCGCGACGAGGCGCGTCGTCAGCAGCGGGCTCGCGAGGAAGCCGAGTCCGAGCGGCAGGATCGCGAACCCGGACGCGAGCGGCGACCAGTTCAGGCAGCCCTGCAGATAGATCCCGTAGCTCAGGAAGAACGCGCTCAGCATGTAGAACAGGAACGCGAGCAGGAGCCCCAGCGCGACGACCGGGTTGCGGAACAGCCGCACGTCGAGCAGCGGATCGTGGCCGCGCGCGAGCCGGTGCGATTCGGCCGCCAGCAGCGCGCCGAGCATCGGCAGCGCGCCGATGCCGCACGCGACCATCCACAGCGGCCAGCCGGCTTCCCGACCGTGCGTCAGCGGGTACACGAGCATCAGCAGGAACAGCGACATCAGCACCGTGCCCGGCACGTCGATGCGCTGGCCGCGCGGCGCGCGGTTTTCCGGGATGAAGCGCCAGCTGCCGATCAGCGCGAGGATGCCGATCGGCAGATTGACGAGGAAGATCGCGCGCCAGCCGAGCCCGAACGGATGCAGGCTGATCAGCGCGCCGCCGCCGAGCTGGCCGATCACGGCCGCGAGGCCGAACGCGAACCCGTAGAAGCCCATCACGCGCACCTGTTCCTGCGGGCTGAACACGCTGCGGATCGTCGCGAGCACCTGCGGCGCGAGGATCGCGGCGAACAGGCCCTGCAGCACGCGGCCGCCGACGAGCACCGTGCCGTTGCCGGCGAGCCCGCACAGCGTCGACGCGAGCACGAAGCCCGCCATGCCGATCATGAACATGCGCTTGCGTCCGTACAGGTCGCCGAGACGTCCGCCAGTGATCTGGACGACCGCATTCGCGCACGCATAGGCCGACACGACGAGCTGCAACTCGGCCTGGCGCGCGCCGATGCCGTCGCGAATGGCCGGGAGCGCGAGATTCACGATGAAGTAGTCGAGCGGCGGCAGAATGGCGCCGACCAGCAGGACCACGAGCGCCCAGCCGTGGTGGCTGCGCGGCGTCGCCGCGGCAGCCGCGCCGGCCGGAGCGCAAGGAGCAAGGGTGTTGTTCGTCATGATGAAAGCTGGATCCGAAAAATGAGGGCCAGACGGGCGATCGACGCAAGCAGGCCGTTGACCCCTTATTCTGGTCATCGCCCATGGTTCGGAAAAGCGGGAAAGAGTGGTAGCATCCATCGGGTTAGTCGATGGATAAGGAACGACCATGCGCGGTTTCGACCTGGACCAGTTGCGCACTTTCGCGGCGGTCGCTGACGCCGGCAGCCTGACGGCCGCCGCGCCGCGGCTGCACCTGTCGCAATCGACGGTCAGCGAGCAGGTGCGCAAGCTCGAATCGCGCGCCGGCGTGCCGCTGTTCGTGCGCAGCAAGCGCGGCGTCGAACCGACGCCGGCCGGCTCGCGGCTGCTGCAGCACGCGCGGCGCATCGTCGCGCTGAACGAGGCCGCGTTCGACGAGTTGCGCGGGCAGGCGATCAAGGGCGAGCTGCGCGTCGCGATCACCGACTACTACCGCACGAATGAAGTGGCGGGCATGCTGGCGCGGCTGCGCGAGTGCTACCCGCAGTTGAGCCTGCACGTGAGCGCGATGAAGAGCGCGGATATCGAAGCGGCGCACGCACGCGGGCAAATCGATCTCGGCGTGGTGATGAACATGTCGAGCGGGCCGTTCCGGCCGGTGTCGGCCGACACGCGCTGGGTGCTGCGGCGCGAACCGCTGTCGTGGGTCGCGTCGCCGGCGCTCGCCGAGCAGTTGCCCGAGCCGCTGCCGCTGGTGCTGCTGCCGGACGACTGCATGATGCATCAGGTCGCGGTGCGCTCGCTCGACGAGCAACACACGCCGTACGTGCTCGTGCACAGCGCATCGGGCGTCGCGGGGTTGCAGTCGATGCTCGCGGCGGGGCTCGGGGTCGGCTGCCTGTGCGCGTCGGCGATCGGCGACGGCCTGATGCGGCTCGGCACGAAACACCGGCTGCCGCCGCTGCCCGACGCGGTGTTTTCGCTGACGCCGCCGCTGCCGGGCGAGCGCGAAACCGTCACCCAGGCGCGCGAGGTGCTGTCGCGTCAACTGCTGATGTAAAACCGTGCCGCGCGACACGCGGCGGCGCGTAATCGAGCGGCGCGCCAAGGGGCACGGGCATGAACGACGAACTGAAGAGCGAAATGGCCGCGAAGCTGCAGCACGCGCTGGAGCGCGTGGTCGACGAGCGTTCGCTGATCCACTTCCTGCGCGTGCTCGGCCATGACTGGGACACGGAGCGGCAGCTCGAGGCCGACGCGCCGCTGTCGCCGTATGCCCACGCGGCGCTCGGCTGGGAAAACGGGGCGATCGGCGAATACCTGGAAGCGATGATCGCCTGGGCCGAGGCGTCGGAAGAGGGCCTGCGCCACTACGACGTGCCCGACAATCCATGGCGGCGCATCGCCGACATCCTGTTCGCCGGAAAAATCTACGAATAGCGTACGAATAGCGCGGCCCGCGCGATTCACGCCCACTGCTTTCTACTCGGTGACTTCACCGTCCGCATACGCACGCAGCCCGTTGGCCAGTGCATCGAACACGGCCCGGCAGCGCGGGCTCGTCCTCAGGTCTTCGTGCATCACGACCCAGGTTTCCAGCCGCATCGCGGGGCCGTCGGGCAGCACGCGCACGAGCCGCGCGTCGCGTTTGGCGAGCGCCGTCTGACAGAAGCCGATCCCGTAGCCGGCGCGGATCATCGCGAGCTGCGCGAGGTTGCTGTCGGTGCGCAGCGCGAACGCATCGCGCTTCCACAGCGGCATGCCGCGCCCCGCCGAGCGGATGAACGGCGTGACCGTATCGAAGCCGATCAGCGCGTGATGCGCGAGCGCGTCGATCGTCGCGGGCGCGCCCTGGTGCGCCAGGTAATCGTCGCGCGCATACAGCCCGACCTCGATTTCGCCGACGCGCCGCGCGACGAGCGCGTCCTGCGCGGGCGGCGCCATCCGGACCGCGATGTCGGCCTCGCGCTTCAGCACGTCCTGGATGCGGTCGGTCGGCACCAGTTCGATCACGAGCCCCGGATGGTCGCGCCGCAACTGCGCAAGCATCGGCGGCAGCACCTCGACGGCGATCACGTCGCTGGCCGAGATCCGCACGATGCCGCGCACGCCGGCGCCGTGGCTGGCCGCCGCGCGCTCGAACGCGGCCGCCGCGCTGCGCAGCGCCTCCGCATGGCCGCGCAGCGCGAGCGCGGCCTCAGTCGGCAGCAGGCCTGACGGCGAGCGCGTGAACAGCGTCTGGCCGAACGCGGCTTCGAGCGCCGCGACATGGCGGCCGGCCGTCGGCTGGGTGATGCCGAGCGTGCGCGCCGCGCCGGACAGCGAGCCTTCCGTCAGTACCGCGAGGAAGGTGCGGTAGCGTTCCCAGTTCAGATCGATGGTCATGCATAAATGTATAGCTGATACGCCAGGATAGGCAATTCCTTAATAGCAGCCGGCGCGCCAGAATGCGTGTCGTGACGGTTCCATTCAAGGAGAGCGGCAATGATGACGAACGCAGGCGGGACGCAACGGCAGGCACTCGTGCTCGGCGCGAGCGGCGGGATCGGCGGGGAAGTGGCGCGGCAGTTGCGCGATGCGGGCTGGCGGGTGCGCGCGCTCAAGCGCGGGCTCGATGCCGAGACCGTCGAGCGCGACGGCATCGCATGGGTGCGCGGCGACGCGCTGGATCGCGATACGGTGGTGCGCGCCGCGCGCGGCTGCAGCGTGATCGTGCATGCGGTGAACCCGCCCGGATACCGGGACTGGGCCACGCAGGTGCTGCCGATGATCGACAACACGATCGCGGCGGCCCGGGCCGCGCAGGCGACCGTCGTGCTGCCGGGCACGGTCTACAACTTCGGCGCCGATGCGTTTCCGGTGCTGCGGGAAGATGCGCCGCAGCATCCGGCGACCCGCAAGGGCGCGATCCGCGTCGAACTGGAGCGGCGGCTGCAGGATGCCAGCGCGCACGGCGTGCGGGCGATCGTCGTGCGCGCCGGCGATTTCTTCGGGCCGCAGCTCGGCAACAGCTGGTTTTCGCAGGGGCTGATCAAGCCCGGGCGGCCCGTGTCGGCCATCAGCGTGCCGAGCCGTGGCATCGGCCATCAATGGTCGTATGTGCCGGACGTGGCGCGCACGATGGTCGAGCTGATCGAGCGGCGCGAGACGCTGGAGCCGTTCGCGCGTTTTCATCTGGGCGGGCATTGGGATGAAGACGGCATGCAGATGGCGCAGGCCGTGCAACGGGTCGCACAGCGGCACGGCATGCGGCCGGCGCTGCGCGATTTCCCGTGGTGGCTCGTATGGGTGGCCGCGCCGTTCGTGACGACGCTGCGCGAATTGCTCGAGATGCGTTACCTGTGGCGCGAACCGATCCGGATGGACAACGCGCGCGTGACCGCGGTGCTCGGCCGCGAGCCGGTGACGCCGCTCGATACGGCGGTGGAGGCGACGCTGGCGGGGCTCGGGTGTCTCGGGTGAGCAACGGCGGGTAGCACAGGCTGCGCCCGCGCACGGAAACGTGTCAGGGTGAACCGCGGAACCTCCGGGACCACAATTCTCCACATACCCGCATGCGTCCGATGCGCATCATGTCGGTCAACACCGATAAGGCGGAAACGGGGGCGCGATGCGGTATTTCGGGTGGAAAATGTCGGTTGCGGGAGCAATCATGTTCACATTGAGCGGGTGTACCAACCTGGCAGGCGTGCTGTACTGCGGCAACTCGCAGTTCAACTTCCCGGACTATCACTGCTTTGAGTCGTACTGGTAGGAACAGGCGCGACGGCTGAAAGCCGTCGTGTCCGCGTCCCGTGCGGTTTTCGGCTCGCCGTCAAGCCACGACCGGCAACACCTCGACTGCATAGCGATGCGTGAGACTGCGCCCGAGTACCGGATCGTGCAGTTCCATCTCGAATGCATCGCCGTCGCCCATCGCCGCGATCGCGCCGTGCACGGCGACGGTTCCGCCATACATCGCGCAGCGCGCGGGCATCGTGCGGCGGTCGTCGAACCGCTGCCACAGCGCGTCGGGGGCGAGCAGGCCGCTGACCGCGCCGTGCTGGTACGCCTTTCGCTCGCCGTCACGCGTGATCAGCCACGAACGCATCTTGAGCGCGTCCCAGTGATCGGCGACATCCGCATGGCGCCATGCGTCGCGGCCGAGCGGCTTCGCGCATACCTGCTTCGACACGGCGACGCCGTACGCTTCGACTTCGCGATCCGTGTGATCGGAGCCGACCGTGACCAGCGTGCCGGCCGGGCTGTCGATCAGCACGCATTCGATTTCGCCGCCCGAGCGCGCGCCGAGCACGCCGATCGACGGCGCCTGCGTGAGCAGTGCCGACGACACGCGATAGAAGCACGGCGTGGTCGATGGCGGCGCGACGCCGAGCGCCGCGAGTTCGTCGATGTGCACGCGGATCGCGGCCGGGTCGCGACCGGCCCAGCCGGCGATCACGACGCGTTCGATGTCGACGTCGACGGCGGCTGGCGCGCCGTGCAGGGAGATTACGTTGAACGACAGGGTTGGCATGCGGCTATCCGTTTGGAATGCGAAGGAATGATTCGGCTGGCGGCGACGCTCAATCCTCGAGCGGCCGGTGTGCGGTCTCGCGCGCGGCGACCAGTGCGATCGACGTGACGATGAGCGCGGCGGTGACGTACAGCGACACGGCCGTCGTCGTTCCCGTCTGCCGGAACAGCGCGGCGATCACGAGCGGCGCGAAGCCGCCGCCGACGATGCCGGCGAGCGTGTAGGCGAGCGACGCGCCCGCATAGCGCACGCGCGTCGGGAACTGTTCGGTCACGAACGCACCCTGCGGGCCGTACATCACCGCATGGATCACAAGGCCGATCGCGACGGACGCGACGATCGCCGCGGGGCGCGCCGAATCGAGCAACGCGAAGAACACGAACGCCCACACGATCCCGGCCATTGCGCCGGCGAGATACACGGGCCGACGGCCGAAACGGTCCGACAGCGCGCCGAAGAACGGCACCGCGAGCGCGTTGCAGGCCGTGCCGATCATCACGGCCGTCAGCGCGACGGGGCGCGACAGGTGCAGCACGGTCGTCACGTAGGTCAGCGTGAACACGACGATCAGCGCATACAGCACGTCCGAACCGATTCGCGAGCCGCCCGCGATCAGCAGGCGCTTCCAGTGGTACTTCAGCACGTCGGCGACCGGCACTTCGGCGGTCGCGTGCGATTCGGCGAGCTGTTCGAACTGCGGCGTTTCGTCGACGCCGCGCCGCACCCAGAAGCCGAACGCGACGAGCAGCGCGCTGGCCGCGAACGGTACGCGCCAGCCCCACGACAGGAAGGTGTCGGACGTGGTCGACAGCGAGACGAGCGCGATGCAGCCGGTGCCGAGCAGCGTGCCGAACGACGGGCCGATCTGCGTCCACGACGCGGACAGCCCGCGCCGTTTCTGGTCGCCATGCTCGACCGACAGCAGCACCGCGCCGGCCCATTCGCCGCCGAGCGCGACGCCCTGCACGAAACGCAGTGCGACGAGCAGGATCGGGCTCAGGATGCCGGCCTGCGCATAGGTCGGCAGCGCGCCCATCAGCGCGGTCGTCACGCCCATCAGCACGAGCGTGAGCATCAGCACCGCGCGACGGCCGATGCGGTCGCCGAGATTGCCGAACACGAAGCCGCCGAGCGGGCGCGACACGTAGCCGACCGCATAGGTCGAGAACGCGAGGATCGTGCCGGCCAGCGGATCGACCGACGGGAAGAACAGATGATTGAAAACGAGCGCGGCGAGCGTGTTGTAGATCGTGAAGTCGTACCACTCGAGCGACGTGCCGATCATGCTCGCGGTCGCGAGTCGGCTGTTGCGGACACGGCGGGGCGCGTGGGCGGCGGGCTGGACGAGCGTGTTCATGGTATCGGGCAGGTCGTGACGGGTGACGGGATGAAGCGCGGGGCCGGCGTGGGCGTCGGCGTCGAGCGTTCAGGCTGGCAGGGCGGCAGCGGCGGCCGGTTCGGATTTGGCATCGCGTCGCTGGGCGGGCAGCGGTGCCGCGACGCGCCACAGCAGGTCGAAGGCGCGCACGTCGTCGTGTCCGGCGACCGTGGCGGCCACGCGGCGCGTGGCTGCTGCGTCGCTGCCTTCGATCAGCACGAGTGCATCGGCGGCCGGACGGGCGGCCGCCGCGGCGCCGATCGGCGCGGACAGGTCCGGCGACGTGCGGAAGAGCCGCGCGGCGTGGATGCCCGGTTCTTGCAGCGCGGCGTCGAAACCCGCGCGCAGCTGCGGCACGTCGATGCGGTCCGGCGGCAGCACGAACAGCGCCAGATGCGCACCTTCGCCGTCGCCGGCCTCGATCGTCAGCTCGCCGACGCGCCGCTGCGTGCCCGTCATGCGTTCGAAGTTCGCCAGCGACCACGCGGTCTGCTGCGTGAACGCACGCCGGTACGCGTCGCCGCGGAACACGTCGAGCGCCTCCGTCACGTACAGCGCGAGGTATTGGCGCGGACCGCCGTCGGTCGCGCGAAACCGCCGCGCATGCGTGAAGCCGGGAATCGCGACACGTTCCTGCATGTGCTCGCGGTCGTACCACGCGTTGAAATCGGCTTCGTGCGCGGGGTCGATATCCGTCCAGACGCAAAGCTGGCCGTGCGGAAGGGAAAGGCGGGTCATCGCGGGGTTCCTCGTGACGGGGGTGTCAGGAACCGCAGTGTCCCGAAGACGGCCCGCGCCCGTCCAACAAGAAAACAAATTCGCGGTGAACAGGTTTTCTTATGAGCGGCGCGGGCGGCGTTTCGCAGCGGGTGCGGCCGGCGATGCGGCTTTCGTCGTGCGCTTCGTTTTCGCCGGCGCGGCCGTCTTTGTCCCGGTCGCCTTGCGCGCGGGCGTTGCGTCGACGCGATCGGGGGCGGCCGGCTTCGCGAGGTTTGCCGCAACCGCCGTCGCACGCGCGACTTCGCTCGCGAGTTCCGCGATACGCGCGGCGACCGGCAGCCCCTGGCTGCGGTACGTCGCGACGAGCGGCAGCGCCGGGAATTCGGGCTCGACGTCGAGCAGTTCGAGCGTGCCTTCGTGCAGCTCGCGCCCGATGATCGCAGGCGGCAGCGCGGCCACGCCGAGCCCGTCGGCGACGAGGCGGATCATCGCGGCGACCGACGTGATGCAATTGATGCTGGCCGGCCGTTCGACGGCCGCGAACAGCCGCTCGATCGTCGCGTGCGGCCCCGAGTGGCGCGAGAAGCTGATGATCGGAAACCCGGCCAGACGCGCGACGTCGAGTGGCTGGCCGCCGAGCCCGAGGCGCGGGCTCGCGGCCCAGCGCACCGGGAATTCGCCCAGCGGCAGGTTCGTGAAGTCCGGGCCCGGCACCGGGTCGGTCTGCAGGATCAGGTCGACGTCGTCGGTGCTGAGCAGGCGAATCAGGTGCAGCGTCGTGTCGCTCGTGATCTCGACGTCGAGGCGCGGATAGCGCTCGCGCAATTGCGCCATCAGCGCGGGGAACCAGCTGTGCACGATCGATTCGATCACGCCGATCCGGATCAGGCCCGCGTCGCTCGCCGCGTCGATGTCGCGCCGCATTTCGCCGTCGAGCCGCACGATCCGCTCCGCGTAGGCCAGCATGCGCCGGCCCGCGGGCGTGAGCGTGGCCGAGCGCGTGTTGCGGTCGAACAGGCGCACGTCGAACGCTTCCTCGAGCGATGCGATGCGGCTCGACACGGCGGCCTGCGTCGTGTGCAGTTTCTCGGCCGTGAGCCGGAAGTTTTCCAGCTTCGCGAGCCAGACGAAGGTTTCCAGAAACCGGATGTTCATCGCATTCCGAACGGTGAGGCGTGCCGCGCCAGGCGGCGGATCGGGACGATGTTAACGGATTCGGAAGCGCGCCGGCACGCGCGACGCCTTCCGGGGGCGTCAAAGCCGGTCGAACGCGAGCGTCGGCACGTCGACGACCATGGCGCCGCCGTCCGCGACGAGCGTCGCGCCGGTCACGAACGAGGCGTCCGGCGACGCCAGGAACGCGCAGACGGCCGCGATCTCGTCCGGATCCGCCGCGCGCCGCAGCGGCACGTCGGCGCTCACGCGTGCGTACGCATCGTCGAGCGAATCGCCGTGCGCGGCCATCAACGGTGCCATTTCCGCATCGGCCATCGGCGTGCGGACCCAGCCCGGGCAGACGGCGTTCGCCCGCACGCCGTGCGGGCCGTAGTCGCGTGCGAGCGATCGCGCCAGCCCGAGCAGCGCGTGCTTGCCGACCGTGTAGCCGCATACGCCGGGCCCGGCCGCGAGCGCGGCGATCGACGCGACCAGCACGATATTGCCGCGCTGCGCGATCAGGTCGGGCAGGCACGCACGCGCGCTGACGAATGCGGTGTCGAGGTTCGCGTGCATCGCGTCGCGCCATTGCGCGTCGTCGATTTCGTCCGCGCGGCCGATGCCGTGGCCGCCCGCGCAGGCGACGAGCGCGTCGACGCGGCCGAAGCGTTCGGCGATGCGCGGCAGGAAGCCGGCCCAGTCGGCGGGGCTGGCGGCGTCGCCGGCCAGTGCGAGGCCGCCCGTTTCGGCAGCCAGTGCATCGAGCGGCGCCTGGCGGCGTCCGATCAGCACGACGCGGTCGCCGCGACGGGCGAAGCGGCGCGCGCACGCAGCGCCGATGCCGGTGCCTGCGCCGGTGATCGCGATCGTGCGGGGTGGCGGGTGCGTCATGTCGTTCTCCGGAAAGGGGGTGTTCCGGCCACTTTAGGCGGCGCCGGCGCGCGCTGGTATCCGCCGAAAGGATGAACGCGGGTCGTCCGGATGGCCGGGTCGAGCCGAGCGCTCATCGTCGTGCCCATTTTGCAAAGGCTGACGATGTCCGCCGCCGAATCGCTCTATCCTCCACATTTTTGCGATAAGCCACGAAAGCCCGGCAAAATAGCGCGGGCGGGCGTAACGACGCGCAGCGCGTCGGCCGGCCGATTCCGTCGTACGAATGGTGCGGCCCGCAAGGGTGCGGCCCGCAAGGGCGCGACTGGCAACGGCCCGGCAGGCAACGGTACCGCAGGCGCGATCGGCGCGGGCGGGCGTTCGATGCGCCGCTATCGCGTCCGCCGACGGCTCGTGTCGCCGCGGCGTATCGCCCGGTTGCGCGCTGGCGCGGCCGGACCATCGACAAGAACAGGGAGGGGCCGGCAATGAGGCTGGACGACGAAAGAGAAAGCGCCAACGTCGAGGATCGACGCGGCGCCGGCGGGTTCGGCGGCGGGCGCGCGACGATCGGTATCGGCACGATCGTGGTCGCGCTGGCCGCATCGTATTTCTTCGGGATCGACCCGCGCGTCGTGCTCGAGGGCGCGTCGGCGCTGCAGGGCCGCCAGCAGCAGGCGCAACCCGCGCCGACTCAGCACCAGGGTGCGCCGGCGAACGATCCCGGCGCGGTGTTCACGCGCAAGGTGCTCGGCAATATCGAACGCACGTGGACGGGCGTGTTCAACACGCAGCTGCACGCGCAGTACGAACCGCCGAAGCTCGTGATGTTCACGAACTCGACGCCGACCGCGTGCGGCACCGGCCAGACCGCGATGGGGCCGTTCTACTGCCCGGGCGACCGCAACGTGTATATCGATCTCGGCTTCTACGACGAGCTGCGCAAGCGTTTCGGCGCGGGCGGCGATTTCGCGCAAGCCTACGTGATCGCGCACGAAGTCGGCCATCACGTGCAGAACCTGCTCGGCATCGCCGACAAGGTCGACGCCGCGCGCCGGCGCTCGAGCCAGGCGCGCGCGAATGCGCTGTCGGTGCGGATGGAGTTGCAGGCCGACTGCTTTGCCGGCGTGTGGGCGAACAACGCGCAGCGCGCGAACCAGCGGCTGATGGAGCCGGGCGATTTCGAGCAGGGGCTGAAGGCCGCCGCGGCGATCGGCGACGATCGGCTGCAGCAGCAAGGGCAGGGCTACGTCGTGCCTGAAAGCTTCACGCACGGCACCAGCGAACAGCGCGTGTACTGGCTGCGGCGCGGGATGGAGTCGGGCGCGGTGAGCGCCTGCGACACGTTCGCCGCGAACGCACGCTGAAACGAGGCGCGCGCACGGTCGCGCGCCGATATCGTCTCGGCTGAACCGCCATCGGCCACCGGCCACGGGTCGCCCGGGGACGATTTGCCGATTTGTGCTCACCGGCGCTTTTCGGCGCCGGTAGGCTGGCCCGGACGTCTAGATTCGATGCGTTCGTCACCCAGCCGATTCCCCATGCCGACCTTGTCCCTTTCCGCCGATAACGCTCCCGCCGACTGGCAACGCGCGCTGCGCGCGTGCGTGGATGCGTTCGACGCGTTCGCGAGCCCGTCGGCGATCGTGTTCTACCGGCTCGACCAGAGCGGCGAGCCGGCCGATTTCGAGCTGTTCGGGATGCCGGAATCGATGCATCGCACCTATGTCGCCCGCTACCGGATGCTCGATCCGCTGCATCCGTCGCGCTGCGCGGCGGGCGATTGCGCGGTCGTCACGCTCGCGTCCCAACTGCCTGATGAACGACGTGCCGCGTCCGCGTACTGGACCCGTTTTCTGCGGCGGCACGACGTGGCCGACGTCGTCGAGATCTGGCTGCGCGACGCGGGCCGGACGATTGGCGCGTTCTCGCTGCTGCGCTTCGGCATGGGAGACGCGAACGGCAACGGCACGGCAGGACGGTTCGCGTGCGGCGAGATCGACGCGCTCGCGCGGCTGCAACCTGTTGCCGAAGCCGCGCTGAGCCCGCTGCTGCGCGCACGGCGCGGGATTCATCGGATCGGCTGCGAGGAACGGCTGACCTACCGCGAGGAGCAAATCGCGCGGCTCGTGCGCGACGGCCGCTCGAACAAGGAGATCGCGCGCGATCTCGCGCTCGGGCAGCCGACGATCAAGACCCACCTGATGCGCATGTACCGGAAGTTGGGCGTGTCGAATCGCACGGAGCTCGTTGGGGCGTTGTTCCTGTAATCGTTCTGCGGGCTGGCCCGCGAGATCGTGCAGCACGATGCGCGATCGTCTTGCCGATAACGCGCTGCCAATTTGCGCTCACCGGGCGTGATTCCTCGTCGATACAGTGGTCCGACGCCCGCGTGCCTCACCGGCACGCGGTCCAGCCACGACAATCAACGAGACGCCCATGAGCAACACGAACTTCGTCGCCGTCAGCGACACCGTGCGCACCTTCGTCGCGCGCGATTTCGGCCACTTCATCGACGGCGCCATGCAGCCCGCGCATGCGGCGGCACGGCTCGACGTGTACAACCCGGCCACGGGCGAGCGGCTGGCCACGGTCGCGGACGCCGACGCACATGACGTCGACCGTGCCGTCACCAGCGCGAAACATGCGTTCGACGCGCGCGTCTGGAGCGGGCTGCGGCCGGCCGACCGCGAACGCATCCTGCTGAAACTCGCGGACCTGATCGAAGCCGACGCCGAAACGCTCGCGCAGCTCGAAACACTGAACCAGGGCAAGTCGATTCACGTGTCGCGTGCGATCGAAGTCGGCGCGAGCGTCGAATATGTGCGCTACATGGCCGGCTGGGCGACCAAGATCACCGGCCAGACGCTCGACGTGTCGATCCCGTTCCCACCCGGCGCGCGCTATACGGCCTATACGCGCAAGGAGCCCGTCGGCGTGGTCGCCGCGATCGTGCCGTGGAATTTCCCGCTGATGATCGCGGTGTGGAAGCTGATTCCGGCGCTCGCGGCCGGCTGCACGATCGTGCTGAAGCCGTCGCCGGAAACGCCGCTCACGGCGCTGCGCTTGGCCGAGCTCGCACGCGAAGCCGGCGTGCCGCCCGGCGTGTTCAACGTCGTCACGGGCGGGCGCATCTGCGGCGCGGCGCTCGCGAGCCACCCGTCGATCGCGAAGATCTCGTTCACCGGCTCGACCGCGACCGGCAAGCTGGTCGGCGCGGCGGCCGTGCAGAACATGACGCGCTTCTCGCTGGAGCTCGGCGGCAAGAACCCGATCGTGATGCTCGACGACGTCGACGTCGCGCAGGCGCTCGACGGCGTCGCCGCCGGCGCGTTCTTCAACCAGGGGCAGGTGTGCGCGGCCGCGTCGCGCCTCTATGTGCATCGCAGCAAGTTCGCGCAACTGGCCGACGGCCTCGCCGGCGTCGCGCAGGCGATGAAGCTCGGCGCTGGCCTCGACACCACCGCACAGATCAACCCGCTCGTATCCGCTCGCCATCGCGACAAGGTGGTCCAGCACATCGAAGGCGCGCGCCGCGCGGGCCTCACGTTTCTCGCGGGCGGCACGCCGGCCGACGATCTGCCCGGCTACTACGTGAAGCCGGCCGTGATCGCCGATCCGCACCCGGACAGCGCGATCGTCCACGACGAGGTATTCGGCCCGGTGATCGTCGTCGTGCCGTTCGACGACGTGGCCGACGCGGTGCGGCTCGCGAACGCGTCGCCGTACGGCCTCGCCGCGAGCATCTGGAGCAACGACCTGAAACGCGTGATGAACCTCGTCCCGCAGATCGAGGCCGGCACCGTGTGGGTGAACTGCCATATCCCGCTCGATCCGTCGATGCCGTTCGGCGGCTACAAGCAATCGGGCATCGGCCGCGAATTCGGCCAGTACGCGATCGAAGGCTTCACCGAAACCAAATCCGTCTGCATCGCGCACTGACGCGCGGCGCGCATTCCGAACACCTCGACGCGATCGAGGTTCAAACGATCCGACAGTGGAGATTGCAATGAGCTACAACGAAGCGAAGTTCTGGCACCCGATGCTGCACCCGAACGAAATGAAACAGCGCAAGCCGATCCGCATCGTGCGCGGCGACGGCTGTTACGTGTTCGACGAACAGGGGCGCAAGCTCGTCGACGGCGTCGCGGGCCTGTGGAACGTGAACGTCGGCCACAACCGCCAGGAAGTGAAGGACGCGATCGTGCGTCAGCTCGACGAGCTCGAATATTTCCAGCTGTTCGACGGCATTTCGCATCCGCGCGCCGAAGAGTTGTCGAAGAAGGTGATCGACATGCTCGAACCGGAAGGAATGCGCCGCGTGCTGTACAGCTCGGGCGGCTCCGATTCGATCGAGACCGCGCTGAAGATCGCGCGCCAGTACTGGAAGGTGCGCGGCCAGGCCGACCGTACGAAGTTCATCTCGCTGAAGCAGGGGTATCACGGCACGCATTTCGGTGGCGCGTCGGTGAACGGCAACACGGTGTTCCGCCGCAACTACGAACCGAACCTGCCCGGCTGCTTCCACGTCGAGACGCCGTGGCTGTACCGCAACCCGTTCACGCAGGACCCGGAGGAACTCGGCCGGATCTGCGCGGACATGCTGGAGCGCGAGATTCAATTCCAGAGCCCGGACACGGTCGCCGCGTTCATCGCGGAGCCGATCCAGGGCGCGGGCGGCGTGATCGTGCCGCCGGCCAACTACTGGCCGCTGGTGCGCGAGGTGTGCGACCGCTACGGCGTGCTGCTGATCGCCGACGAAGTCGTGACGGGCTTCGGCCGCAGCGGCAGTATGTTCGGCAGCCGCGGCTGGGGCGTGCGCCCGGACATCATGTGTCTCGCGAAGGGCATCTCGTCGGGCTACGTGCCGCTCGGCGCGACGGTCGTGAACGCGCGGATCGAGGACGCGTTCGCCGCGAATGCCGATTTCGGCGGAGCGATCATGCACGGCTACACGTACGCCGGCCACCCAGTCGCATGCGCGGCCGCGATCGCGAGCCTCGACATCGTCGTGAAGGAAGACCTGCCGGCGAATGCGGCGAAGCAGGGTGCGTATCTGCTCGAAGCGCTTCAATCTTTCCCGGAACGCTTCGCGGCGGTCGGCGAGGTGCGCGGCAAGGGGCTGATGCTCGCGCTCGATCTCGTCGCGAACAAGGACACGCGCGAGCCGATCGATCCGCTGTCCGGCTACGCGAACGCGGTCGCGGAAGTCGCGCGCGAGCACGGCGTGCTGGTGCGCCCGGTCGGCACCAAGATCATCCTGTCGCCGCCGCTCGTGATCCAGCGCGAACAGCTCGACCGGATCGTCGACGCGCTCGCGGCCGGCTTCGAGGCCGTGCCGTTCGCATGACGGCGTGACCGCACGACGGCCAACCCGCGGCGGCGGGTAAACGCCATCGCGGGTTTGCCGATTTGCGCTATGACCGGATTATTTTGCCTGCGTATTTTTTCGACATCGGATCACGCCGTGATCGACAGGGGCCCCGGGCATCGACGCGCTGAAGCACCGCCCGGGGCCGACCGCAAAGCATCTGGCCCCGGCCGCTGACGAAGCGCCGGTTCGGGCCAACCCACGAAGGAGACAACGATGTCGGGATGGTCGGGAATGACCGGCGCCGCGGGCGATACGTCCGCCGGCTCGCCGGCTGAAGCGGGCGGCGGCGCCGCATTGAAGGCCGGTGCGGTCGGTTTCCCGACCGCGCTGGCGAGCGCGGTCGGCCTCATCATGGCGAGCCCGGTGATCCTCACCGCGACGTCGGGCTTCGGGATGGGCGGCTGGGCGTTCGCGGTCGCGATGATCATCGCGTTCGTGATGATGCAGGCGCAGGCCACCACGTTCTCCGAAGCCGCCGCGATGCTGCCGACGGCCGGCTCGGTTTACGATTACCTGTCGTGCGGGCTCGGCCGCTTCTGGGCGATCACCGGCACGATTTCCGCGTATTTCCTCGTGCACGTGTTCGCCGGCACCGCGGAGACGATCCTGAGCGGCATCATGGCGCTCGTGAACTTCGAATCGCTGAACGCCGCGTTCGAGAAGCACAATAGTTCGTGGCTCGTCGGCGTCGGCCTCGTGGTCACGTTCGCGATCACCAACATCATCGGCATCAAGGTGTTCAGCAAGCTCGAGATCGTGCTGACGGCCGGCATGTGGCTGTCGCTGATGATCTTCGGGATCCTCGGGCTCGCGGCCGCGCCGGCCGTGCATCTCGACGGCTGGTTCGGCGGCTCGGAAGTCGGCACGTCGATCCCGGCCGTGCTGTCGCTGGTCGGGATGGCGATGTTCATGTTCGTCGGCTGCGAGTTCGTCACGCCGCTGGCGCCGGAAATGAAGGCCCCGGGCCGTACGATCCCGCGCGCGATGGCGCTCGGCCTCGTCGGCGTCGCGATCTGCATGTTCCTGTACGGCGCGGCGATCCGCCGCCAGGTCCCGAACGTGCCGGTGAGCCCGGACGGCCTCACGCATCTGCTCGATACGCCGGGCGCGATTCCCGCGTTCGCGCTGCAGGTGCTCGGGCCGTTCGGGCGGATCTGGTTCGGCATCGCGTTCCTGTGCGCGGGCGCCGCGACGATCAACACACTGATGGCCGGGCTGCCGCGCATCCTGTACGGGATGGCGATCGACGGCGCGCTGCCGCGCTGCTTCGCGTACCTGCATCCGCGCTTCAAGACGCCGGTGGTCGGCATCGTCGCGTCGGCGATTGTGCCGATCGTCCATGCGTGGCTGATCAACGGCAATCTCGACAGCATCCTGCACCTCGTGCTCGCCGCGACCTGCGCATGGGGCACCGCGTACCTGCTCGTCACCGCGTCGGTCGTGATGCTGCGCATCCGCCGGCCTGACTTGCCGCGCCCGTACCGTTCGCCGCTGTTCCCGCTGCCGCAGATCGTGTCGAGCGTCGGCATCGTGCTCGCGATCTGGTACATCACGCCGCCCGGCATGAACGCGCGCGACATCTACGTGCCGTTCGGCGCGATGCTGGGGCTCACCGCGCTGTACGCGCTGTTCTGGACGCTCGTCGTGCAGCGCCGGCATCCGTTCAAGCCGGTGCCGGTCGAGGACGTGCTGCGCAACGAGCACGTCGCATCGTGAAGGCCGCGCTCGCCCGGTGGCGCGCGGCGCCCGATGCGCCGCCGCCCGGCCACCGGCCCGGCGCGATCGCAGCGCGCGTGCTCGCCGACCTGCGGGCCGAGCGCGATGCCGACGGTGGCGTCGGCGTCGGTGTCGGTGGCGTCACGGCGCGGCTGCCGAACGGCGTGCGCGTGAGCGTCGACGAGCGCGTCGAGCGCCAGTTCCTGATGCATACGGTCAGCGTGAAGGTGACGGCGGCCGCCCACGGCCCGGCCGCCCATGGCAGCGCGCGCGTGCGGCAGACCGGCTGGCTGCACTGCACGGGCATCGATGCCGCGCCCGTGCCCGGATGCGACCCTGTATTCATCGACATACTGGCCGCGCTGCTTGCCGAGCCGTCGCTGGCCGACGCACTGCGGCCGCTGCATCTGACTGACTGCGCGATCGACGCGCGCGACGGCCGCTGGACGCTCGCGATCGTGCCGTTCGGCGGCAGCGAGGTCGTGAACCGGATGCCGTCGTTTCGCCGTTACGTCAGGCTGATCGATGAGCAGGCCGCCGCGCTGTCGGCGGCCTGTCTTGCATTCGAAACCGCACTGCGCAGGATTTTGCGAGGGTAAGCTGTGGCGATGCGCGCCGCGCGAACCCGGCGGCCGCATCCAGCACCCAAGGGTTTTACCGGAGACGCCGATGCTGTTCCAGTCACGCTCACACGAAGACGTGCACGATCACGGGCTCGCGATCGCGGGCTGGCATCAGGTGTACCGTCAGATGACACCGGGCCGCTTCAAGGGCACCGTCACGCAGGTGCTGTACGACGATTTCCACTTCTTCCGCGAGACGACCAACCGGCGTGTCGCGCAAACCGGGCTCGCGCCGGTTGGGCGCACGTCGCTTGCGGTGCCGCTGTCCGTGCCGCTCGCGGGTACGTTCCAGGGCCAGCCGGTCGACGGCTATGCGCTGCTCGCGCTGCGCGCCGGCGAGGATTTCGAATTCCACACGCCGGAAGGGATGGGGCTCGTCGGGATCAGCGCGGCGTCCGACATGGTCGACGAGCTGTGCGAAGCCGAATTCGGCGCGGCCGCCGCGCGCAGGCTGCGGCACGTGACGCGGCTGTCCGACGCGCAGGGCGTCGCGCTCGGCGTGCGGCTGTCGGCGCTGATCGACGAGGCCCAGCGCAACCCGGGCTGCCTCGAATACGCGGCCACCCGCAAGATGTTTCGCGACGCGATGCTCGGCATGTTTCTCGATGCGCTCGAACAGGGCATCGGCGTCGAGCGCCGCGACATCACGCACGCGACCTACAGCGATATCGTGAGCCGCTGCGAGAAGCATCTGCGCGAGCGGCCCGAGGAACCCGTCACCGTGCTTGAACTGTGCCGCGCGCTGCGCTGCAGCCGCCGCACGCTGCAAACGAGTTTTCAACGCGTGGCCGACGTCACGCCGGTCGGCTATCTGCGCACGATCCGGCTGAACGCTGTGCGCCGCCTGCTGCGCACGACGCCGGTGCAGCAGCTCGGCGTCGGCGAAGCCGCCGCGAGCTGGGGTTTCACGCATCTCGGCTATTTCGCGCGCGAGTATCGCGACCTGTTCGGCGAACTGCCGTCGCAAACCTTGCGTCCCGAATGACGCCTTCCCGCCGTGGCGGCGCCGCCGAGCATCGTCATGTGTCGCCCGTCCTCATCACCGTTTGCTGATTTGGGATAGAGGTCCGGAATTTTCGCTGGATACAGTCCTGCCACCCATATCGACAACACCATCGGTTTGTACTGCGAACCGATGACCATTGAGGGGCGGGACATGAAGAACGGACGACGACTGACCGCAGCCGCGGCCATGCTGGGTTGCCTGCACGCACACGCGCAGACTTCAGGGAGCGTGACGCTGTACGGCACCGTGGACACCGGCATCATCTACTCGACGAACCAGCAGTTCACGCGCGCCGACGGCAGCACGGGCGGCGGCCATGCGTGGCAGATGGGCGGCGGCAACCTCGTGCCGTCGCGCTTCGGCTTCCAGGGCGCCGAGCCGCTCGGCGGCGGGCTCGACGCGGTATTCACGCTCGAGCAGCAGTTCCTGTCTGCGAACGGGCAGGCGCTGCAGGGCGGCACCGCGTTCAGCCGGCAGGCATGGGTCGGGCTGCGCCAGGACGGGATCGGCACGCTCGGCCTCGGCCGGCAATACGACTCGTACACCGACATGCTCGGCGCGTACGTGTCGAGCAACAACTGGGCGACGCCGTACGGCTCGCATCTCGGCGACGTCGACAATCTGAATGCCGCGTTCAACTTCAACAACGCGGTGAAATTCACCAGTGCCGATTTCAACGGCCTCACGTTCGGCGGCACGTTCAGCTTCGGCGGGCAGGCCGGCGATTTTTCCGCGAAGCGCGGCTATGCGGTGGCCGCGACGTACACGCGTGCGCCGGTGGCGTTCTCGGTCGGCTACCTCGACCTGCATCAGCCGCTCGACGCGGCGCTCGGCGGCGCGAGCGGCTATATCGGCGATTTCGCGTGCAGCAACCCGGGCGCGATGTACTGCCTGCTGCAGGATGCGGGCTCGATGCGTGCGTTCGGCGCGGGCGGGTCGGTCACGTTCGGCGCGGCGACGGTCGCGCTGACCTATACGCATACGCGTCTCGGCGACAGCCGCTATTTCTCGACCGCCGCACAGCCGCGCACGCAGGCGTTCACGTTCGACATCGGCGAGCTGAACGTCACGTACATGTTCACGCCGGCGCTGCAAGGCGGCGTTGCGTACATTTTCAATGCCGTGCATACGGACGGGCGCGGCACGACGCGATTCCACCAGGTGAACGTCGGCACGAACTACAGCCTGTCGAAGCGCATCGCGCTGTATGCGGTCGCGATCGGCCAGATCGCGAGCGGCACGGGGCTCGGCACCGATGCGGACGGCAACGCGGCGAACTATGCGCAGATTCCGGTGCTCGCGAACAGCAATTCGAGCCGGCAACTGGCGGTGATGGCCGGGATTCGTGTGAACTTTTGACGCTGAATGCGGCTGGCGGCGGCACGTCGGTCGCATGCCGCCGTGCTGCCTCCACGCGTATGGTCCTGCGCCGGTCGAGTGATGGAAAGCGATGCTTGAAAAAAGCCGTCCGTATGCTTAACTGAACGGGCCCGGCTGGACGGAATGCGGGCGTCAGGTTGCCCGGCTTTGCGGGTTGCCACAATACCTTCACGGTCTGCGTGAACAATGGCGACGCTTCATGCGACCCGACGTGTCGCCGGCGTTGCACACGTGTGCAACGCATGACCGTTCCGCTCCATACGCCGATCGAGAGAGACCCCATGACCTTGCTGAGCCGCCTGCGCGCGCTGTCCGCCGCCCTTGCGCTGTCCTTCGCCGCCACGCACGCCGTGGCCGCCGATCTCGTCATCGCAGGCCGCGACGACATCTACGGCAAGGGGCTCGCCGACGCCGTCGCCGGCTTCACCAAGCTGCATCCGGGCACCGACATCGAGCTGCTCAAGCTGCCGAACGCGAACCTGTACCAGAAGCTCAAGCTGTCGATGCGCGAAGGCACCGGCGCGTACGATCTCGTGATGATGGACGACACGTGGGCGCCCGAATTCATCGGCAACGGCTGGCTGAAGCCGCTGCCCGCGTCGCTCGCGGACGCCGATCTCGTGCCGTCCACCGTCGCGCTCGGCCGCAACGCAGCGGGCGCGCTGCACGCGCTGCCGATCGTCGGCAACGTCGAGATGTTCGCGTACCGCAAGGATCTGCTCGCGAAGTACAAGCTGCAACCGCCGCGCAACTGGGACGACGTGCTGAAGATCGCGCAGACCGTCGGCGGCGCGGACAAGAGCGTGTCGGGCGTCGTGTTTCGCGGCACGAAGGGCAACCCGGTCGTCACGGGCTTCCTGCCGATCCTGTGGGCGTACGGCGGCGACGTGTTCGACCATGCCGGCAACGTGACGATCGATTCCCGCGAAGCGCAGGCCGCGCTGAAGACGTTTCTCGCGCTGAAGGCGTTCGCGCCGAAGGATGTCGACGTGTACGGCGCGGCCGAAGTGCGCGACGCGTTGCAACGCGGCACGGCCGCGCAGTCGATCGAGGTGTGGCCGGCATGGGTGCCAGCCCTCGACGATCCGAAGCAGTCGCGCGTGGTCGGGCAGATCGCGCTGCAGCCGCCGCCGGGGCAGACCGCGGGCTCGGCGCCGATGCTCGGCATCTGGCAGATGGGCATTCCGAAGGACGCGCCGCACGCGAAGCTCGCGCAGGACTTCCTCGCCTACCTGACCGCGCGTGATACGCAGACGCGCCTCGCCGGCATCGGCATTCCGCCGACCCGCCGCAGCGTGTTCAACGATCCGGCGCTGGTGCGCCAGTACCGCTGGTATCCCGATCAACTGAAGGCGCTCGAGGCCGGCCGTGCGCGGCCGCGCGTGACGGACTGGCAGCAGGTCGAGAGCATTCTCGGCGACCAGTTGCAGCTCGCGCTGACGGGGCAGGCCGCGCCCGACGCCGCGCTGCGCCAGGCGCAGCAGAAGATCGCGCAGGCGACGGCTGCGGCCGCGGCCGGCAAGTGACCGCGCGCGTCAACGTCAACCCGGCGGCCGGAGGTCGCGCATGAAAGCGTTCGGCCGCGGCCTGCCGTTCGTCGCGCTGCTCGGGCCCGCGCTGCTGGTGCTCGCCGCGCTCGCGCTGTATCCGGTCGCGCAGGTGCTGATCGACTCGTTCTGCCGGGTCGATTACTCGGCCGGCCGCCGCGCGTTCGTGGGGCTCGCGAACTATCGCGCGGTGCTCGGCGACGACGCATTTACGGCCGGCTTCGGCAACACGCTGCGCTTCACGATCGTCGCGTCGCTCGCCGAAGTCGCGCTTGGCTTCGGCCTCGCGCTGCTGTTCGTGCGCGCGTTCCCGGGCCGGCGCATCGCGCTGCCGCTCGCGATCCTGCCGATGATGCTGTCCACGCTCGTGTGCTCGGCGATCTGGCGCAACTGGCTGAACTTCGACGGCTTCCTGAACGCGCTGCTCGCCGTGTTTGGCGTCGAAGGCGTGCGCTGGCTGTCCGACCCGCATCTCGCGCTGTGGTCGCTCGCGCTCGTCGACGTGTGGCAGTGGACGCCGATGGCGTTCCTGATCGTGCTGGCCGGGCTGCAGTCGATCCCGCAGGAGCTGTACGAAGCCGCGCGCACCGACGGCGCGAGCGAATGGCAGTGCCTGCGCGACATCACGCTGCCGCTCGCGGCGCCGCAGATCGGCCTCGCGCTGCTGCTGCGCTCGATCGACACGTTCAAGCTGTTCGACAAGGTCTATGCGCTGACGGGCGGCGGCCCCGGCAACGCGACGCAGACGCTGTCGACCTATATCTACGACACGGGCTTCCGCTTCTTCAACGTCGGGCCGGCGAGCGCCGCGTCGGTGCTGATGCTTGCGGCGTCCGCGCTGCTGGTCTCGGGGTACGTATGGCAGACGGTTCGCAAGCGGCGCGCATGACGACGCGATCGACGGGCGTCCCGCGCGCACGAGCGAGCGCTGCATTCGGTCACGCGATGCCGTGGGCGCTGCGCGCCGTCGCGCTCGCGCTGTTGCTGCTGCCGTGCCTGTGGATGGCCGGCGCGGCCTTCATGCCGACGCTCGAACGTCTCGATCATCCGTTGCGGATCTGGCCGGCCGCGCCGACCTTCGCGCATTTTGCGTCGGTGTGGGCGAACGGCATCGGCGCGCCGCTGTTCAATTCGCTGCTGGTCGGCTTCGGCACGACGCTGCTCGCGCTGGCGCTCGCGTTTCCGGCTGCATACGCGCTCGTGCGGCTGCGGTTTCCGGCGCGGCTCGACCTGCTGTTCCTGGTGCTCGTGCTGGCGTTGAAGCTGATGCCGCCGATCACGATCGCGGTGCCGCTGTTCGCGCTCGCGAAGCGGCTGCACCTGCTCGATTCGACGCTCGGCCTGATGCTCGCGTACCAGATCTACGCGTTGCCGATGGCAATCTGGATGCTGCTCGCGTTCGTGCGCGACGTCCCGATCGAATACGAGGAAGCGGCGTGCATCGACGGCGCGGGGCTCGCGCGGCGGCTCGTGCAGATCGTGCTGCCGCTGTGCGCGCCGGGGCTGATCGCGACGGCGATCTTCGTGTTCATCGCTGCGTGGAACGAATTCCTGATCGCGCTGCTGTTCGTGTCGACGCCAAGCCGCTTCACGCTGCCGCTCGCGATTGCCGGCTATGTGACGGAGAACGGCATCGACTGGGGCGACCTGATGAGCGCGGGGCTGATGGCCTCGCTGCCGACGCTGGCCGTGGCCGGCTACGTGCAGCGCTACCTGTTGCGCGGGTTCGCGGGTGGGCTGAAGTGACGCGCGGCGTGGCTGCGCCCGGCCTTACGTCGTCATGCGCAGCTGTCGCGCACCACCTGCGTGACCGGCACGACCCGCGTGCGCGACGGGCCGTCGAACGCCTGCATCCGGTCGGCGAGCAGGTCGATCGCCGCATGCGCGAGGCCGCGCGTGTCTTGCCGCAGCGTCGTGAGCCGATACGCATCGTATTCGGCGGCGGGGATATCGTCGAAGCCGATCACGCACAGGTCGTCGGGCACGCGCAAGCCGAATTCGCGGCGCGCGACGTCGATCACGCCGAGCGCGAGCAGGTCGGACGAGCAGAACACGCCGTCGGGCCGCTCGCCGGTCGCGAACAGTTGCCGCGCGGCGTCGATCCCGATGGCATGGGTGTCGGACGGCGTGTCGAGCATGCGTACGAGCGTCGCGTCGAACGCGGCGCGTGGCCCGAGCGCCTGCTCGAACGCCGCGGCGCGCGAGCGCGCGCTGTAGCTCGTGCCGCGCGGCCCGACGAACGCGAGCCGGCGCGCGCCGGCCCGCACGAGCCGCTGCGCGGCGTGGGCGGCGCCCGCCGCGTTGTCGCTGACGACCACATCGGCGCCCGGCAAGTTCGCCTCGCGGTTGATCATCACGACCGGAATCCGGTGTTCGAGATATTGCTGCGCGACCGACAGCGGCGGCGACGCGGACGTCATCACGAGGCCCGCGATGCGGTAGCTGAGCAGTTGTTCGAGCGATTGCCGGACCTGGCGCGGATCTTCCGCATTGGTCACGAGCGGCGTGAGCGCGCGCTGTCCGAGCGCGGCCATCAGGTCCGACAGCAGCCGCGCGCGGAACGGGTTCTCGAACCCGGCCGTCACGACGCCGATCATGCTGCTGCGCTGCGTGATCATGTCGCGCGCGATCAGGTTGACCTGGTAGCCCAGCGCCCGTGCGGCGACCATCACGCGTTCGCGCGTTTGCGGCGCAATGCTTGCCGTCGGCGAGAACGCGCGCGACACTGCCGAGCGCGAGACGCCGGCCCGCGCCGCGACATCCGACGCCGTGACCCACGGTTTTCTTTCCTTGTCATTCATCGATTCATGATTCCTTCGCGCCACGATACGGGCATGCCGCCTGCCGACTGGATGTCCGCGCTCGACGACGCGCGGCCGCTGCATACGCTGACCCTACCGGGCAGCCATGACACCTGTGCGTATACGGTCGACGATTCGCTGGTGCGCACGCAGCGTGCGCCGCTCGATGCGCAGCTCGCGCATGGCGTGCGGCTGCTCGACATTCGCTGCCGGCATGTGCGCGATGCGTTCGACATCCATCACGGCGGCATCGCGCTCGGCATGACGTTCGACGACGTGCTGGCCACCTGTGCGCGCTTTCTCGATGCGCATCCGCGCGAATGCATCGTGATGTCGGTGAAGGACGAGTGGCCGGCGCAGGCGTGCACGCGCGGTTTCGATGCGACGTTCGACGCGCATCGCGCGCGGCATCCGCGATTGCGCTGGCATGCTGGCGGCACGCTGCCTGCGCTCGGCGACGTGCGCGGCGCGGTCGTGCTGTTGCGGCGCTTTCGCAGCGGCCGGCCGCTCGGCATCGACCTGACCGCGTGGCCTGACAACGCGACGTTTACGATCGATCATCCGGATGGCGCGTTCGTGATCCAGGACGAATATCGCGTGCCGGTGGCAGCATCGATCGCGTGGAAGTGGCGTGCGATCGACGCGCTGCTGACGCATTTGCCGCTGCCGGACAGCGGCCGCTGGGCGCTCAGTTTCTGCAGCGGTACGGGGATGGGCGCGAATCCGTCGGTGGTCGCACACGGCGATGGCCGCGTGCAGGGCATTCATGCGCGACTGGCCGAGCGCTTGCGCGAGCAGCCCGGCCCGTACGGCGCGATGCTGCTCGATTTCTGCGATGACGACGACTGGGCGCTGGTGCGTGCGCTGATCGAATGCAATGACCATGCACCGGCGTCGGGCATCTGGCGCAAGGCGTTTCGCTGTTAGTTAGTGAAGGCTCGCGTTGAAGAACGCGAGCGCTTTCGCGTCGAGCGATATGTGGAACGCGGGGCGATCGAATCCCGCTGCGTCTATACAGATGTCGGGCGCGTCGTGCGCCAGCTGTTCGGGGCGCGGCGCGAGGAACGCGAAATGCGCGGAATTCGGCACGACATGGAATTCAGGGCGTTGCGGCACCAACGCGGCCAGTGCGGGGCCGTATCCGGCGTCGCGCCGTCGCCACCCGATTCGGACGCCCAGAGCTGGATCGGCGCATGCACGTCCTTCAGCGTGTCGGCGGTCGGGAATTCGTCGAGCGGAACGGCAAGGACGTAAGCCTTGATGCGCGGGTCGTGTGTCAGCGACGCCTTCGGCAGGTCGCCGGCCCAGATCTGCTTGCAGATCGGCCAGGCCGGGTCAGGGCAGCCGATAGCCAGGTTTTCATGTCGATTCCCCTTCGGGGCAATGAGCGGGCTTCAGTCCTGGTTTGCTGCTGGTCAGACACCGCTGCGCGAGCGCGACGACCCGTGCGCGTCGCCGATCGTGATGCAGAAATGCAGTTTATCTGTCGTTCCGGGATTTTCGATCTGCCACACCTCGGCTTCGGACACCATCGTGCGGCGGCAGAATTCAGCCGCGTCCTCGAGCGGCCAGTCTGCGAGACAGACGGTGCCTTGCGGCGCGCTACCGTGACCAACCCGTCCGTCGGCAGTCAGGACCCAGCCTTCCCAGCCGTAGATCGCGATGTGATGCAGTGCACAGAAGTCGATGCATGCGAGCGCGGCGGCAAGCGGGAGCACGATTTCGCGACGGGAAATCGACTGGGCGGCGAGCGCGGGAGGCATGGCGTCGAGTTGAGACATGGCGGGCCGGCCGGCGGCGGCGTGGCGTGCGACGGGGCGCCGCTCAACGCGTCGCGATCGCCACCGCCGCACCGGCCATTGCGGTTGCGCTCGTGCGGTTCGCGATCCGCTTCGCGCGCGCCGACGTCAGGAAGGCGCGTGCACGCGACGCGAGCAGCGACCAGAAGCAGTCGGCGAGGATCAGGACCGCGAGCATCGTGCCGACCAGCTCGGCCCACGCGGCGACGCCGACGTGAGTGAGGTCGACGATGGTCGGCAGCAGTGCGAGATAGAACAGCATGATTTTCGGGTTGCCGAGCGTGACCAGCATGCCCGCGACGAACATGCGCCACGGCGACTGGCCGCGCGGCAGGTCGTCGGCATCCGTGCCGATCGGCGCGGTCCACATCTTCCATGCGAGGAACAGCAGGTACGCGACGCCGAGCAGCTTCAGCACGATCAGGCCCGTCGCGAACGTGTGCGCGAACGCCGACAGCCCCGCGACCGCGAGCGTGAGCCACAGCGCTTCGCCGAGCCACATGGCCGCGAGGAACGGCAGCACGTCGCGCACGCCGTTGGTCAGCACGCGCGCGACGAGCGCGGCGACGCTCGGGCCGGGCGTGCCGGCGGTGACGAGCAGGGCAAAGGCGAAGACGGCGAGTGCGGACAACGTCATGACGGACCTCGTGGATCGGGCATTCGAAACGATACGTATGAAGTTTCGATTATAGTGACGGCCGTTCCAGACTGCCTGCCTGAATTGCCGTGATGCCTGCATCGATCCTGATTCGTCCCGCCACGCGGGAAGACGCGGCCGCGATGGCCGCCGTGGAAGTCGCCGCCGCGCAGCGGTTTCGCGCGATCGGCATGGCCGACATCGCCGACGGCGAGCCGACCGATGCGGCCGCCGTGCTCGTGCGGATCGACGACGGCCGTGCGTATGTCGCGGTCGATTCGCAAGGCATGTGCGTGGGGTTCGCGTTCTACCGGCTGCTCGATGCGCAGCGGTTGTATCTGGAGGAACTGGATGTCGCGCCGTCGCATGCCGGACAGCGGATCGGCGCGCGCCTGATCGAGCAGGTCATGGCGCGCGCGGCGCGGGAGCACGTCGAGCAGGTCGTGCTGTCGACGTTCCGCGACGCGCCGTGGAACGCGCCGTACTACGCGCGCCTCGGTTTCCGGATCATCGACGATGCAACGCTCGATGACGCGCTGCGCGCGATCCGTGCGCACCACGTCGCGCTCGGTCTCGACGAAACGCGGCGCGTGTTCATGCGTGCGGACGTGCACGCCTGAATCCGCGCCGTTCTATCGTCAGGCCGCGTCGCTCAGCGCCGGGTAATCGGTGTAGCCCGTTTCACCTTCCGCGTAGAACGTCTCCGGCACCGGCTTGTTGAGCGGCGCGCCGATTTCGAGGCGGCGCGGCAGGTCCGGATTCGCGATGAACAGCTTGCCCCAGGCGATCGCGTCGGCGCTGCCGCTCGCGAGCGCGGCCTGCGCGGTGTCGAGCGTGAACTGCTCGTTCGCGATCAGCGGGCCGCCGAACGCTTCCTTCAGGCGCGGGCTCAACTGGTCGCCCGAATACGATTCGCGCGTGAAGATGAACGCGATCTTGCGGCGGCCGAGTTCGCGCGCGACATAACCGAACGTTGCCGCCGGATCCGAATCGCCCATCGTATGCGCATCGCCGCGCGGCGCGAGGTGCACGCCGACCCGGCCGGCGCCCCACACGTCGATCGCCGCGTCGACCACTTCGAGCAGTAGGCGCGCGCGATTCTCGATCGGGCCGCCGTACGCATCGGTGCGGCGATTGGTGCTGTCCTGCAGGAACTGGTCGAGCAGGTAGCCGTTCGCGCCGTGGATTTCCACGCCGTCGAAGCCCGCTGCCTTCGCGTTCTCCGCACCCTTGCGGTACGCGGCGACGATGCCCGGAATTTCGTCGAGTTCGAGTGCGCGCGGCGTCACGAACGGACGCGGCGGACGCACCAGGCTCACGTTGCCGCCCGCGGCGATCGCGCTCGGCGCGACCGGCAGGTCGCCGTTCAGGAACATCGGATCGGAGATCCGGCCGACGTGCCAGAGTTGCAGCACGATGCGCCCGCCGGCCGCGTGCACGGCCTGCGTGATCTGTTTCCAGCCTTCGACCTGCTCGTCGGACCAGATGCCCGGCGTGTCGGCATAGCCGACGCCTTGCGGCGTGACCGACGTCGCTTCGGTGATGATCAGGCCGGCCGACGCGCGCTCGGCGTAGTAGCGCGCCATCAGCGCGTTCGGCACGCGTGCCGCGCCCGCACGGGAGCGGGTGAGCGGCGCCATCACGATGCGGTTCGGCAGGGTCAGGTCGCCGAGGGTAACGGGATCGAACAGCGTGGGCATGGCAGATAACCTCTTCACGAAAGGCGGGGAAGCCGTCGCGTCAGGTGCGACGGCGCCCCGTATGGCCGGTTCGGCCGTTGGCTAGAGTTCGCGGCGCAGGGCGTCGTGAAATGCGTCGATGACGGCCTCGTTGCGCTGGAAGAACGCCCATTGGCCGATCCGCGTCGACGTCACGAGCCCCGCGCGCTGCAACGTGGCGAGGTGCGCGGAGACGGTCGACTGCGACAGCCCGCAGCGCGCGTCGATCTGGCCCGCGCAGACGCCGTGTTCGTACGGCAGCGTCTGCTGCGGGAAATGCTCGCCGGGCGTTTTCAGCCAGACGAGGATTTCCCGGCGCACGGGGTTCGAAAGCGCTTTCAGGATCGCGTCGATGTCGAGTTCGGTCGGCATGAAGAGCTGGGTGTTTCGGTCAGGCAAGCGGTATCGTCGATGGGCGAATCATATATCGTGTTTTGACGATATGTTTGAAGGCACTGACGCCAATGGGGTTGATAGAGAACGTCGATTGCGGGGTCAGGCGCGACATCCGCGCCGACGCCGGACGGGTTTCCGAACCGGCCGACTGAGCCGGGTTTTTCAGAACGGGCCGGCAGCGCGCGACGGATTCTGCGACCATCACCGTTCAAGCGATATTCGCCACTCGATTCGCCGCCATGTCCGTCATTTCCATTGCCTTTGCAAGCATCCGGCGCTCACGCGTGTTGCCGTCCGTCCGATTCCTGTCGTTCGCGATTCCGCTCGCGGCGGCCATAGGCGTCCTGGGTGGCGCGCACCGGGCCCAAGCCGCGACGCCCACCCAGCGTGAACGTCTCGACGCGCCGGTGAAGGCCGTCGCCGACCAGCGTGTGACCGTCGACACGCCGCAGGGCAGCGCGATGCTGCCCGTGTACGCCGACCATCCGGTCGACCAGGCGGCACCCGACGTCACGCGCGTGTTCATCGTGATTCACGGCACGCTGCGCAATGCCGACACGTACTACGCATCGGGGCGCAAGGTCGTCGAGAAGGCCGGTGCGGCAGGCAATGGCACGATGGTCGTCGCGCCGCAGTTCCTGACACGTGCCGATACGCACGCGTTCTCGTTGCCCGCATCGACGCTCGCGTGGACCCAGGAAGGATGGAAGGGTGGCGAACCTGCGCGCCAGCCGGGCCCGATCAGCTCGTTTGCCGCGCTCGACGCGCTGCTCGCGCATTTCGCCGACCGCGGCCTGTACCCGTCGCTGACAACGGTCGTCGTGATCGGCCACTCCGCCGGCGCGCAGTTGCTGCAGCGTTACGCAGTGGCCGGGCGCGAAGGCGACGCGCTCACGCGAGCCGGCATCGCCGTGCGCTACGTGGTCGCGAACCCGTCGAGTTACCTGTATTTCGACGACGAACGTCCGAATGCCGACGCGATCGCGGGCGGCACCTGCCCGCGCGCGACGGAATGGAAATACGGGCTGAAGTCGGCGCCGCCTTACGTTGCGTCGCAGGACGTGCGCGAACTCGAAACACGCTACGTCGCGCGCCATGTCGTGTACCTGCTCGGCCAGGCCGACACGAACCCGACCACGCATTTCATCGACCGTTCGTGTGCGGCGATGGCGCAGGGCCCGTACCGGCTCGCGCGCGGGCTGGCCTATTTCGATTACCTGAAGAAACGGCATCCGGACGATCTCGCGCAGCAGGTCGTCGAAGTACCGGGCGTCGGACATGACGGCCTCGGCATGTTCACGTCTGCTTGCGGGCTGGCCGTGCTGTTCGGGCAGGCATTGCCGCAGTCGTGTCCGGTCGTGGCCGGCACCGCGGCGGACTGGCATGCGCCCGACGAAAATCGATCGATCATAAAAATGCAGGAATCGGCAAGATAAATTCATTTCCCCGCGCGGCCCTCGCGGTTCAGGATGACGGCTTCCCAGGCGCTCCCCATGAACATCGCGATCCTCGACGACTGGCGCATCATGCCGTTTTTTCCGCAACCGGCGCGGCGTCCGGATCGAACACCGTCAAGCCTTCCGTCGGGTCCGTCGGCAGGTCCCACGGCCGGGCGGCGATGGCCCGTTTCGCCGCGTCGTAGCCAGCCTGCCGACGGGCCGCGATGCCGGCAGGCGTGAAATCGATGTCCTTCAACTGATTGTCGCCGTCGAGCCGCGGCGCGGCGAGCTTGATCAGGTGCATCGTGGTTTCGCATCCCCACGCGGCGAGCCTTCGCACGGCCGGCGACGCGCGATCGGCTTCCGGCACGTGCCGGACCAGTTCGCGGATCACGTGACGCAACCGGTGAATCTGCTGCTGGCGCGCGATGTGGCTGTCGGTGCGGCTCGCGTACTGGATGTCCTTTTGTCGTTCCGACACCTGCCAGATGCTCTCGGGCTCCGGGCCGGCCGGATTCCACATCTGCACCGAGAAGATGACCGAGCTGCGGCGCGGGTTGTCGTCGAGCACGACCTCGACCGGCGTATTCGAATACACGCCGCCGTCCCAGTACGGCGCGCCGTCGATCCGGATCGCCGGGAACGCGGGCGGCAGCGCGCCCGAGCTCATGATGTGGTCGATGCCGAGCCGCGTATCGCGCGAATCGAAATAGCGCATCGTCCCCGTGCAGGCATTGACCGCGCTGACGGTCAGGCGCGGATGGCCGGCGTTCAGCAGGTCGGGATCGATCAGCGACGCCAGCGTGTCGCGCAGCGGCGCGATCCGGTAGTACGATGCGCGATCGACGCCGAGCCGCACCATCGGCCCGAGCCACGACGCCGGATTCGGCTGGAAGAATCCCGCGATGCCGCCGCCGATGATCATCAGCTCGGCCAGCGCCCGGTTCCAGCCGGGCAGCAGCGGCGGGACGTCGAAGCGGGTCCGCTCCGTCACGCGATGCCAGAATGCCGATAGCTGGTCGTAGCGCCGTTCCGGCGGATTCCCCGCGATCAGCGCCGCGTTGATCGCGCCGATCGACGTGCCGACCACCCAGTCGGGCCGGATCCCGGCTTCGTCCATCGCCTGGAAGACACCAAGCTGGAACGCGCCCAGTGCGCCGCCGCCCTGGAGCACGAGCACGACTTGCCCGGGGAGGTCCATTCGTGCCGGCTGCTTCTCGGTCATGGCTTGCCTCGCTGCGTGTGACAGTGGGTCGGATCCGAACGGATCGATTCAGTTTAGGCGATCGACAGCGCGGGGCCACCCCGCTGCGCAATGGCGGCTTGCGCTTTTTGCCGCGCCGGTTGCTCTCGACCCTTTGGTGCGGCGGGCCGGCCCGGCGACGGCGTTCGGGCACGGCGTCGACATCGATTTTTGGGCATCGGCGGCTCCGTGTGCGTCGCGGCGAAAGGGACGACGGTCATTGCGGGCAGCTGCCGCCCGTCGTCCGTTCGCGCGTTTCGTGGCGGGCCGCGTCATTCGACGGTGATCGTCTCCTTCATGTACGGATGAATTCCGCAGAACACCTTGTAGACGCCCGGTTTGTCGAAGCGGAATGCGTACGTCTCGTCCTGGTCGAGCGCCTTCGAATGAAAGATGCCGGCGTCGTTGACGACGGTGTGCGGCTCCGCGTCGAGGTTCTTCCACGTGATCGTCGTGCCGGCCTTGATCGTGGTCGACATCGGCGAAAACATGAAATTGCGGATCGTCACGAGCGGGCCGGTCGGGCCCTGCGCGAACGCGGCAGGCGGCGTGCCGGCGGCCGCGCCGCACAGCATCAGCATTGCGATGATTCGAGACGGCTTGAAGCGGATCATGTCGGTCTCCTTATATTTGTCAGGCGAGCGTCGCATCGTGCAGCGACGACGCAACCGGATGACCGGCGAATTCGACGGTCGTCACGCCGAGCATCGACGGCAGCCGGTCGTGCGGCACCGTGAGCGGCACGGGGCCCGGCCCGTTGCCGGCCGTCGGCTGCGGGAACGCGGTCGAGCGGGCGGTATGGAACGTCACGTTGCCCTCGACCTTCGACACGATCTGATGGATATGCCCGTTCAGCACGGTGACCGAGCCGAAACGGCGCAGCAGCGCCATCGTCTGCGGCGCGTCGCCGGTGCCCCAGCCCCACGGTTCGTAGATGGTCCACATCGGCATGTGCGAGAACACGACGATCGGCGTGCTCGACGAGCGGCCTTTCAGGTCCTGCGCGAGCCACGCGAGCTGTTCGTCGCCGAAGCTGCCGAGCCCGTTCGGCTTGAAGTGCATCACGTTGACGAGTGCAATGAAGTGCACGCCCGCGTGATCGAAGCTGTAATAGCCGCGGTTGTCCGACACCTTGCCGAACCGGCCGAAATATTCGGCGCCCGAACCGTCGGTGACGTCGTGTTCGCCGGGCACCGTATGCAGTTCCGGCACGCGCAGCCCGGACAGTAGTTGCGACGCGTGATCGAATTCCTCGGCCTTGGATAGATGCGTGATGTCGCCGGTGTGGATCGCCAGCGCGGGCAGTGCAGGCATCCCGTTGACGAGGTCGATCGTCTGTTTCAGCGTGGCCGACACGTCGGGATTCGCGTCCTTGTTGAAGCCGATGTGCGTATCGCTGATCTGCACGAACAGCGGCCGGCCCGCATCGGCCGGGCGCGCGTCGCCGGTCTGTGCGAGCGCGAGGTCGAACGGCGTGAGGATGCCGCCCGACAGCGTGAACAGCGTGCCGAGCCCGCCGAAGGCCATGCATTGCAGGGCCTTGCGACGCGACGGGCGGGTGGGGGTCGATGAAGACATGTAAGCCTCGCATTCGTGTGACGAAACCGGACGGCCGGATCGTCCAGGAATAAGCCGGCGCCTTCCCATGCGATACCGGCGAAGCGGCGAATTTATTCCCGACCGTTGCGAAGTCGAACACCCGGGTTGGCGGCCGGCGGGACGATGTGCGACTCCCACCGGATGACCTGTCAATGTCCTGTAAGTGACACGTCACATTTGCGTCACGACCGCCCGATAGCCTCCCACTCCGAATCACCTCTCCGGAGCCCTTCATGCCGAACCTCGCGGCAACGGATACGGGCGGTGCGGTCGGTCACCGCCTGCGCACCCCCAGCCTCGCGCTGTTTTTTCTGGTCATTGCCGGCGGCATCGCCCCCGTCGGCATCCGCCCCGGTGTCGATCTCCGCCTCGTCAAGGAAGGCTCGGTGCTGCCGATCGCGCCGTCGGCCATCCCGTACCGCGCACCGCACGGGCTGTCCTGATTCGCACCGCGGCTGCGACGCCTGGCTGCGCGGCATGCGGCCGGCCCCATCGATTTTCAATTCAACACAAGACGCCACCGATGGATATCAGTTTCTTCGATCCGAATCGCACCGCCAACGCGTCCGCGTGGCGCGTGCTGCCCAACCGCTGGGACGCGGTCGCGTTTCCGCTGATCATCGGCATACTCGCGATGGCGATCGTCGGTTTTCACCAGACGATGGCGCCGATCGGCGTGCTGCAGACGCAGAAGATCTCGCTCGATCCGTCGAACCTGCCCGAATACGCGTTGCGTACCACGCTGCGGATGCTCGCCGCGATGATCGCGTCGCTCGCGTTCACGCTCGTCTACGGCACGCTCGCCGCGAAAAGCCGCCGCGCGGGCATGGTGCTGATCCCGATCCTCGACATCCTGCAGTCGGTGCCGGTGCTCGGCTACATCTCGTTTACCGTCACGTTCTTTCTCGCGCTGTTTCCAGGCCGCGTGCTTGGTGCCGAGCTGGCCGCGATCTTCGCGATCTTCACGAGCCAGGCATGGAACATGACGTTCAGCTTCTACCAGTCGCTGCGCACGGTGCCGCGCGACCTGAGCGAAGTGTCGCGCGGCTTTCACCTGACGCCGTGGCAGCGCTTCTGGAAGCTCGAAGTGCCGTTCTCGATGCCGGGCCTGATCTGGAACATGATGATGTCGATGTCGGGCGGCTGGTTCTTCGTCGTCGCATCGGAAGCGATCACCGTCGGCAACCAGACGATCACGCTGCCGGGCATCGGCGCGTATCTCGCGCAGGCGATCTCGGACAAGAATCTGGGCGCGGTCGGGTGGGTGATCGTCGCGATGTCGGTCGTGATCCTCGCCTACGACCAGTTCCTGTTCCGCCCGCTCGTCGCGTGGGCCGACAAGTTCCGCATGGAGAACACCGCGTCGGGCGATGCGCCGCAATCGTGGCTGCTCGACATGATGCGGCGTACGCACCTGATCCATCAACTGCTCGTACCGGCCGGCTGGCTGCTGTCGCAGGCCGCGCGGATTCCGCTGCGCGTGCCGTCGCTGACGGGCACGCGCGTGCGCGGCGCATCCGCGCGCCGTTCGTCGCGCATCGGCGACATCGTGTGGGGCGCATTCGTGATCCTGCTGACGGCGTACGTCGTGTGGCGCGTCGTCAGCTTCGTCGCGACCGGCGTGACGATGGCCGAGGTCGGCCACGTGCTCGTGCTCGGGCTCATCACGCTGCTGCGCGTGCTGGTGCTGATCGCGATCGCATCGGTGATCTGGGTGCCGCTCGGTGTGTTGATCGGGCTGCGCCCGAAGCTGGCCGAGAAGATCCAGCCGCTCGCGCAGTTTCTCGCCGCGTTCCCGGCGAACCTGCTGTTTCCGGTGTTCGTGATCGTGATCGTCCATTTCCATCTGAACGCGGACATCTGGTTGTCGCCGCTGATCGTGCTCGGCACGCAGTGGTACATCCTGTTCAACGTGATCGCCGGCGCGATGTCCTATCCGAACGATTACAAGGAAGCGACGAAGAATTTCCGCATCCGCGGGTGGCAATGGTGGCGCCAGGCGATCCTGCCCGGCATCTTCCCGTACTACGTGACCGGCGCGATCACCGCCTCGGGCGGCGCATGGAACGCGAGCATCGTGTCCGAGTTCGTGCAGTGGGGCGACACGAAGGTCGTCGCGCACGGCCTTGGCGCGTATATCGCGCAAACGACCGCCGCCGGCGATTTCCCGAAGATCATCCTCGGTATCGCCGTGATGTCCCTGTTCGTTACCTTGTTCAACCGCCTGCTGTGGCGTCCGATGTATGCCTATGCGGAATCCCGGCTCCGTCTAGATTGAGAGTAAGCGCGATGCAAAATTCGACCGTTATCAACGCCCCCGTCAAGACGTCCCAGCCGCTGCAGCCGCCGCGCCTCGGCGAAGAAATCCTGCGCGTCGAGCACGTGGACCGCGGCTTCAACAAGACGCAGGGCGAACTGCTCGTGCTCGACGACGCGAACCTGTCGCTGCGCGAAGGCGAGATCGTCGGGCTGCTCGGCCGTTCCGGGTCGGGCAAATCCACGTTGTTGCGCATCATCGCGGGCCTGATCGAGCCGACCGGCGGTGAGGTGACCTATCTCGGCCAGCCGCTGCGCGGCCCGGCCGAAGGCGTCGCGATGGTATTCCAGACCTTCGCGCTGTTCCCGTGGCTCACCGTGCTGCAGAACGTGGAAGCCGGGCTCGAGGCGCTCGGCGTCGGCGCGCGTGAGCGACGCGAACGCGCGCTGGCCGCGATCGACCTGATCGGTCTCGACGGCTTCGAGAACGCGTACCCGCGCGAGCTGTCGGGCGGGATGCGCCAGCGCGTCGGTTTCGCGCGCGCGCTCGTCGTCGATCCGACGATCCTGCTGATGGACGAGCCATTCTCCGCACTCGACGTGCTGACCGCCGAAACGCTGCGTACCGACCTGCTCGATCTGTGGACGCAGGGCCGCATGCCGATCAAGTCGGTGCTGATCGTCACGCACAACATCGAGGAAGCGGTGTTCATGTGCGATCGCATTCTCGTGCTGTCGTCGAACCCGGGCCGCGTGATCGCCGAGATCAAGGTGCCGTTCAGGCATCCGCGCAACCGGCTCGACACCGATTTCCGCAAGCTGGTCGACGACATCTACGCAAAGATGACCGCGCGTCAGACCGGCGAGGCGACGAAGAAGGGGCTGGAGCTCGGTAGCTGGATGCCGCGCGTGTCGACGAACCTGATGGCCGGCCTGATCGAGACGCTCGCGATGGCGCCGTACCACGGGCGCGCCGACATGCCGGAAATCGCGCGCTCGCTGCATCTGGAAGTCGACGAACTGTTTCCGATCGCGGAAGTGCTGCAGCACCTCGGTTTCGCGGACGTGCGCGAAGGCGACGTGTTCCTGACGCCGCCCGCACGCGTGTTCGCGGAATTCGGCACGCAGGAGCGCAAGCTGATGTTCGCGGATCACCTGCTGAAGCACGTGCCGCTTGCTGCCCGGATCAGGAAGGTGCTGAACGAGCGTCCGGGCCACCGCGCGCCGCGCGTGCGCTTCGAGCAGGAGCTGGAGGATTTCCTGTCCGACGAAGCGGCGGAGGAAACGCTCGATGCGGTGATCGACTGGGGGCGGTACGGGGAGGTCTTTTCGTATAACGACAAGACGGAAGTGTTCAGTCTGGAGGATGTCGAAAGCTGACACTCGCATCCGTCACACAAGCGATCGTCACTCCGGCAAATCCCGCTGGTTGGAATCCCACTCGATCCCGCCCGCATTGAGCCGTTCGATCTTCTCCATCCGCTGCCGCGCGAGTTCCGGCAGCCGGTTCGTCACGCCGATCACCAGCGCTTCGGCGAGCGCCAGCGCCGGCACGTTGGTCTGCAGCATCGCGAACGGGCGGCCCTGGATCCGCAGCACGATTTCCGCGAACTCGCCGATCGGCGAGCGCCATTCGTCGGTGATCAGCAGGATCCGCGCGCCGAGCCGGTGCGCGGCCTGCGCGAAGCGGATGCTGTCCTTCTGGTAGCGGCGAAAATCGAAGATCACGAGCACGTCGTCGCGCCCCATGTCGGCCAGGGCGACGGAGGCGAGATTCACGTTCGGCTCGACGGACTGCACGTGCGGTCGCGTATAGGCGAGCATGAACGAGAACAGTGACGCGAGCGGCGCCGTATAGCGCCCGCCGCCGCAGAAAACTCTAACGTCCGGATCGGCCAGCACCGCCACCGCTGCGTCGAACGCGGCCGCGTCGAGCCCTTCGATCGTGGTCGCGAGCGATTCGGACAGCCGCTGGAAAATCGCCGCATGGCTGTCGCGCATGCCCGTTTCCGAGTGGAACGCATCCATCCGCGCGAGCGGCGAATTCATCGCGGTGTCGATCTCGTCATGCAGCGCCTGCTGGAACGACGAGTAATTCGGGAAACCGATCCGGACGACGAAGCGGAACACGGTCGGGTCGCTGACTTCCGCCTGCTTCGCAAACTGCGCGATCGGGCCCAGTCCGAGACTGGGATAGCGATCCAGCAGCGCCTGCGCGACCTTCTGTTCCGACGGCGTGAAGCTATCCATCTGGGATAACAGCAACGCCCTGATGCTCGTCTCCATCGGCACTCCGGCTCTCTATCTGAATTGAATGAATTGAACGACCAGACGGCAGGCACGCGCCTGCCGGCAACTGCACGCATGTTAGCCGATTGACGTGCGGCAGGCCGCGTACGACCGGAGATTAGAGGGCCGCATCACTCGGTCGGACGATATCTTCATATATGTAATAAATCAAACATCCGTCAATAGGTATCGCGGCACCATTTCATTTTAAATTCAGTGGTTACCCTAGTTTTTGACCCAAAAAAGTGAGTGATATGATCGCGGCCTTGCTGAAATGTATCGTTTATTACATGCCGGACGGCGGCATCGCCCCACGGTTGTGCGTCGCTGCATCCCCGGCATGGCCCGGTTTATTCGTCTGGAGGATTCCGTCATGAGGCGGCTCGTAGTACTCACCCTGTTGTCGGCGATGAGCGTGTGCGCGTTCGCCGCGTCGGACCCGGCGGTCGAAGCGAAGAACGGCATGGTCGTATCGTCGCAGCACTTCGCGTCGCAGATCGGCGTCGACATCCTGAAGGCCGGCGGCAACGCGGTGGACGCGGCGGTGGCCGTCGGTTATGCGCAGGCCGTGACCAACTCGTGCTGCGGCAATATCGGCGGCGGCGGCTTCATGACGATCCACCTGGCCGACGGGCGCGACCGCTTCATCAATTTCCGTGAGACCGCACCCGCCGCGGCGTCCGCGAACATGTATCTCGATGCGTCGGGCAACGTCATTCCGGACCAGAGCCTGTACGGCTATCGCGCGGTCGGCGTGCCGGGCACGGTGGCCGGCCTCGATCTCGCGCAGCGCAAATACGGGAAGCTGACGCGCCAGCAGGTGATGGCGCCGGCGATCCGGCTCGCGCGCGACGGCTTCGTGCTGACGCGCGGCGACACCGACATTCTCGATACGACGGTCGAGCGCTTCAGGAAGGATCCGGAAGCCGCGCGCATCTTCCTGCGCCCGGACGGCACCGCGCTGCAGCCGGGCGACCGCCTGGTGCAGAAGGATCTGGCGCGCACGCTCGAGCGCATCGCGGAGCAGGGGCCCGACGCGTTCTATCACGGCGAGATCCCGAAGATCGTCGAGGCGGCGGCGAAGCGCGGCGGCGGCGTGATCACGGCGGCCGATTTCGCGTCCTATCGCGCGCAGGACATGGCGCCGCTGACGTGCACGTATCGCGGCTACGAGTTCGTATCGGCGCCGCCGCCGAGCTCGGGCGGCGTGACGATGTGCGAGACGCTGAACATCCTCGAAGGGTATGACCTGCGCAAGCTCGGCTACCACTCGGCCGCGGCGGTCCACTACATGACCGAAGCGATGCGCCATGCGTACGAAGACCGCAACACGCTGCTCGGCGATCCGGACTTCATCGACAACCCGATCGCGAAGCTGACGAGCAAGGAATACGCGGCGCAGATCCGCAAGAGCATCCATGCCGACACGGCGACGCCGTCGGTCGACGTGCAGCCCGGTGTCGGCGTGCACGAGAAGCCGGAAACGACGCATTACTCGATCGTCGACCACGACGGCAATGCGGTGTCGACGACCTATACGGTCAACGGCCGCTTCGGCGCCGTGGTCATCGCGCCGGGCACGGGTTTCTTCCTGAACGACGAGATGGACGACTTCACCGTGAAGGTCGGCGCGCAGAACCTGTTCGGCCTCGTGCAGGGCACGCGCAACTCGATCGCGCCGGGCAAGCGTCCGCTGTCGTCGATGGCGCCGACCATCGTGAAGAAGGACGGCAAGGTATTCATGGTGGTCGGCTCGCCGGGCGGCTCGCGCATCATCACGATCACGCTGCAGACCGTGCTGAACGTGATCGACTACGGGATGACGCCGCAGGATGCGGTCGCCGCGCCGCGCATCCATCACCAGTGGCTGCCCGACGCGGTCTATTACGAAACCTATGGCCTGTCGCCCGACACGCTCGCGATCCTGCGCAACATGGGCTACAAGATGGTCGAGCAGACGCCGTGGGGCGCCGCCGAGCTGATCATGGTCGGCCTGCCGGGCACCGAAGCGGCGAGCCGTCAGAGTTCCGGGAACGATTCGTCCGTGTCCGGCAACGTGCGTGTCGGCTTCATCTACGGCTACAACGACCCGCGCCGTCCGGCCGGCTCGGCGATCGGCTACTGACCCGATCGTTTCGTCCTGAATCGCTGCCGCCGGCGTTCGCGTTGCTGCGAATGCCGGTGCGGCGGCAGCGCGTCCGTCGGCGGACATCCGCCAGCCTGAGCGGCGCGCACCTTTCTTTCGTCAACTCCATCGCCACGCGGCGAATTCCGTCATGAACAAACGAATGTCTGCGGCAGGCTGGATCCTGCTCGCGATGGCAGCCGGCATCCTGGTCGGCTACCTGATCTACACGCAGCTCCCGGACAAGCAGTCGGCCGCGGAAATCGCCGGCTACATCTCGCTCGTGTCCGACGTGTTCCTGCGGCTGATCAAGATGGTGATCGGCCCGCTGGTGTTCTCGACGCTGGTCGTCGGCATCGCGCACATGGGCGATGCGTCGTCGGTCGGGCGCGTGTTCGTGAAGGCGCTCGGCTGGTTCGTCACCGCGTCGCTGATCTCGCTGCTGCTGGGCCTGCTGATGGCGAACCTGCTGCGCCCCGGCGAGAACCTCGGCCTGCCGCTGCCGGATATCGGCGCGTCCGCGCATCTGGCGACGTCCAAGTTCACGCTGAAGGATTTCGTCGGCCACATGGTGCCGAAGTCGATCGCCGAGGCGATGGCGAACAACGAGATCCTGCAGATCGTCGTGTTCTCGATGTTCTTCGGCGTCGCGCTGGCGGCGCTCGGCGAGCGCGGCAAGATCCTCGTCGCCGCGATCGACCAGCTCGCGCACGTGATGCTGAAGATCACCGGCTACGTGATGAAGCTCGCGCCGCTCGCGGTGATGGCCGCGATGGCGTCGACCGTCGCGGTCAACGGGTTGTCGATCCTGCTGAAGTTCGCGGTGTTCATGGGCGACTTCTACGTGAGCCTCGTGCTGCTGTGGGCCACGCTCGTCGCGGCCGGGCTGCTGTTCCTCGGGCGCCGCGTGTTCAAGCTGCTCGTGCTGATCAAGGAAGCGTTCATGCTGTCGTTCGCGACCGCGAGCTCGGAAGCCGCGTATCCGAAGATTCTCGACGCGCTCGACCGTTTCGGCGTGCGCCGCAAGATCTCGAGCTTCGTGATGCCGATGGGCTATTCGTTCAACCTCGACGGCTCGATGATGTACTGCACGTTCGCGTCGCTGTTCATCGCGCAGGCGTACAACATTCACCTGTCGCTCGGCACGCAGATCACGATGCTGCTGATCCTGATGCTGACGTCGAAGGGGATGGCCGGCGTGCCGCGCGCATCGCTCGTCGTGATCGCGGCGACGCTGCACCAGTTCGACATCCCGGAAGCCGGGCTGCTGCTGATTCTCGGTGTCGACACGTTCCTCGACATGGGCCGTTCGGCCACGAACGCGGTGGGCAACTCGATCGCCAGCGCGGTGGTCGCGAAGTGGGAGGGCGCGCTGATGTCGGAGTCCGAAGCGAATGCGCATGCCGCGCATCTCGATGCGGAACTCGAACGGCAAAACCGCGAGCCGGCCTATGGCGCCGGTCAGACCACATCGACCTGACGGTCAGGCCGCGAGCGCTTCGTCGATGCACGCCGCGAGCACCATCGCGGCGGCGTTGCCCGGCGTCGAGCCGAGCAGTTGCGGCGCATAGACGCTGTCGCCGATCTCGATCGAGCGCCCCGACAGCGCGCACACGCCGCGCTTGCGCGTCGTGAACAGGCGCCACTTCTGGTAGCCGTAGTGCCCGGTGCAGGCGTCGCACCACGAAATCATCACGGTGTCGGCCGTGGGCCGTTCGAGCACGCTGATGGTCGGCTGGCTCGTCGCGTCCCACGACGGCAGCCGGTCGCGCGTGACGCTGCGCCGCCGCGGCGCGCCCCACGAGACGGACGGCATGTCGAAGCTGCCGATCGCGGCGACGGTCATGAGCCAGGGCGCTACACGGTTGTTCATGTCTCTGTTCCTCGAAACGTTACGCGGTGCCGCGACGCGCGGCATCACGACAGGCGGATGCGCGGCTGCACCCAGCCGTTGATCCGTTCGGCGATCCACAGCAAGGTTGCCTTGGAGAAGCCGTGCAGCGCCTGCTGGTGCCGCCGGTAGAGCATCAGATGGCTGAATTGCGCGAAGCGCCCCTGGATGAAGCCGCCGCGGAAGAACCCGAACTGCCCGAGCGTGCCGAACGCGTCGTAGTCGCTGATCGACACCAGCGCGCCGAAATCGTGGAACGCGAACGGCGGAATCGGCGTGCCGTCGAGCCAAGCGGGCAGGTGCTTCGCCAGGTGCTCGGCCTGTTGTGTCGCGACCTGCGCGGTCGGCGGCAGCGGCCGTTCGTGGCCGTCGAGTTGCAGGCTCGCGCAATCGCCGATCGCGAACACGTGCTCATCGCCGGTCGCCTGTAGCGTGGGCCCCACGACGATCTGGTTCGCTCGGTTCGTATCGAGCCCGCCCAGCGCCTGCATGAAATCGGGCGCCTTCACGCCGGCCGCCCAGACCATCAGGTCCGCTTCGGCGAACGAACCGTCGCCGTAGTGGAAGCCGTTCGCGTCGGCCGACGTGACGCGCGTCGACGTCAGTACATGAAAACCGATCTGTTCGAGCCGCCGCTGCGCCGACGCGGAAATTCTCGGCGGAAACGCGTTCAGGATGCGCGGGCCGCTTTCGAGCAGCGTGAGCTGCAGCCGCTCGCGCACCGTTTCGTCACCGTACGCCTGCGCCACTTCCAGCAAACGGCTCAGCTCTGCCGCGAGTTCCACGCCCGTCGCGCCCGCGCCGACGATTGCGACGCGAAACGGCTCGTCGCGCGCGATGCTGCGGAACACGCGCATCCGCAACGCTTCGTTGAAGGTCTCGGCCTGCTGCTGGCTGTCGATGAAGTAGCAGTGCTCGCGCACGCCGGGCACGCCGAAATCGTTGGCCTGGCTGCCGAGCGCGAGGATCAGCACGTCGTATTCGAGTTCGCGTGCGTCGATCACGACGTCGCCGTCCTGCGAGCGGATCTCGCCGAGCTGCACGCGGCGGCGCGCGCGATCGAGCCCCTTCAGTTCGCCGGGCTGGTACGTGTAGCCGTGGTCGCGCGCATGGGCGAGGAAGATCACCTGTTGCTGCTGGACGTCGCGCGTGCCGGCCGCGATCGTATGCAGCATCGGCTTCCAGATGTGCGTCGGACTGCGATCGACGATCGTGATCTGCGCCTGCCCGGACCGGCCGAGACGCTCGCCCAGGCGGGTCGCGAGCTGCAGCCCGGCGATCCCGCCGCCGACGATGACGATGCGTGTAGGGGTTGTCATGGATAAATCATCACGTGATGAATAAGGTATGATCCTAGCGCTTCCCGGCTCCGCGTGTCAACGGAGCGTGGCAGGCCGCCCGATTCCGGGTCGGGAAACCGGGGCCGGACACGGGCCTTCGAATCGTTCAAGGAGCAGGAAAAACGTGGCAGAAGTCACTGAGCGCGCGCCGTCGAAGCGGCGTACGCGCGGACGGCCGCTGGCGGATGCGTCCGTCGGTCCGGACGTGATATTGCGGGCCGCGCGCCGCACGTTCGCGAAGCGCGGCTACGACGCGACGAGCGTGCGCGAAGTCGCGCGCGAGCTGGGTATCGACGCGGCGCTGATCGCCCATCACTTCGGTGCGAAGGAAACGTTGTGGCTGGCCGTCGTCGAGCAGATCGTCGAGCTGGCCGAACCGATGTTCGATGCGCTGCGCGCATTGCGCACGTCGCCGCTGCCGCATCGCGAGCGCGTGCGGCGCGCGCTGGCGCTGTGCGTCGATCACGAATTCGACGAGCCCGACGTGGGCATGTTCTTCTCGACGGCGGCGACCGAGGAGGGCGCGCGGCTCGACCGGTTGCAGGAGCGGCTCGTGCGCCCGTATCACGACGCGATGTTCCCGCTGCTGGCGGAAGCGGTGGAGGCTGGCGAGATTCGCGCGGCGGACCCCGACGTGCTGTTCTTCATGGTCGCGAGCGCGATCGGCACGGCCGTGTCGTACAGCCACATGATGCGGGAGTTCACCTCGCTGCCCACGCGGCAGCACGAATTCAGGCAGGCCGTGCTCGCGGTCGCGCTGAACATCCTCGGCGATTGAGGCGCGCCGCGCGCGTCGTTCGTCACGGGCGCGACGATCGCGGTGAACGGCGGGTGGCGCGTCGGGTGAGGCCGAGCATGCGAGGCCAGCACGTCATTCGTGATCCGTCGGCGGCTTGTCGCCGAGCCAGCGTCGCGCGCCGGGCCCGTTGCGGCCCGCGCGGTCTTCCGGGTTGCTCAGCTTGCAGCGTTTCAGCGACAGGCAGCCGCAGCCGATGCATTCGTCGAGGTTGATGTAGAGCCGCTGCAGTTCCTCGATCCGGCTCGCGACGCGCTGCTTCCAGCCGCGCGACAGCCGCTGCCAGTCCTTGTTGCTCGGCGCGGCGTCTTCCGGCAGGCTCACGAGCTGTTCGGCGATTTCGTCGAGCGAATAGCCGATCTTCTGCGCGAATACGATGAACGCGATCAGCCGCAGCACCGCACGCGAATAGTGGCGATGGCTCGAGCCGTTGCGGTGCGACTTGATCAACCCGCGCGTCTCGTAGAAACGCAGCGTCGACGCCGGCACGCCGCTGCGCGCGGCCACTTCGCGGATCGACATCAGCGGCCATTGCGGGGTTTCCTGGATACCCATGACACCCTCCGGGAAAGCTTGACTTGAAGT